>Ga0265293_10002223_pt1 | contig 39799 bp, 29 predicted proteins | sample Munlanlewell138R_FD_192505 | JGI IMG/M metagenome (GOLD analysis project Ga0265293, IMG submission 192505) | Leachate microbial communities from a municipal landfill in Southern Ontario, Canada - Leachate well 138R | ecosystem: Engineered > Solid waste > Landfill > Unclassified | place: Canada... | reverse complement strand
AACAATCTCGCAACTGCTCGATTCTTGAATGCTTGTCCGTATCTGGCCACGTGCTCACCTCTCAGCCCCCATAGGTTACAGAGCTATCGAGGCGGCAACTATCTTGACGCGGGGGGCTGTCACGTAGGCGCTGTCGCGCCAACGTGACCTACTGTCGACCTTCCGCGTAGCTCCACCATAACAATGCGTCGAACAAACATAGGCGCGACGGAAAGTCCGCCTGCGACATACAAGCTGACGGCGGGTTTCCCGGATTGCGCTTCGCTCCATCCGGGCTACGGATTACCGTAGTCGCATTGCACTTAACACGAACGCCCCCACGCCCAAGGCGGCCATGGCGGCGAACTCGTCCAGGTGGCCGGCGAAGCTGCCGCCCTTGAGGAACAGGTCGCGGATGATGACCAGGTAGTAGCGCAGGGGGTCGAGCCAGGTGAGCCATTGCACCGGCACGGGCATGTTGTCGATGGGGAAGGCGAAGCCGGAGAGGATGATGGCCGGCATGATGAAGAACACGGCGAGCAGCATGGCCTGTTGCTGGGAGCTGGACCAGGTGGAGATGAGCAGCCCGAGCCCGAGGGTGCTCATGAGGAACAGGGCGCTGCCCGCAAACAGTGCGGACACGCTGCCGCGGAAGGGTACGTCGAACCAGCCGATGGCGAGGACGGCCACCAGGGCCACGTCGAACAGGCCCACGCAGGCCACCGGGATCATCTTGCCGAGCAGGAATTCGATGCGCCCGATGGGCGTGACCTCCAGGCGTTCCAGGGTGCCGAGTTCGCGTTCGCGCACCACGCTCATGGCGGTGAGCATGAGGGTGGTGATGAGCACCACGGTGGCGATGATGCCCGGTACGAAGAACAGCCGATCGTCCAGATTGGGGTTGAACCAGGCGCGTTCTTCCAGGCGCACGGGCGCGGCCGTGGTGGCGGTGGCCTGGCGGACGATCTGCGCCAGTTGCCCGAGCACCAGCTGCGCGCTGTTGGAGTCGCTGCCGTCGGCGATGAGCTGGATCTGCGGGGCGGCGGAGAACGCTGCCGGCAGGTGCACGATGGCGCGCACATCACCGCGGGTGATGGCATCGGCGGCCTGCGCCATGTCGGCGAAATGCACCAGTTGGTAGTGACCGCCGGCGACGATGGCGTCGAGCACTGCGCGGCTGGCGCTGGTGTGTGCACGGTCCACCACACCGACCTGGGCGGAGCGCACGTCGAAGGTTGCGGCGTAGCCGAACACAAGCATCTGCAACAGCGGCGGCACTACCACGAAAAAGCGCATGCGCGGGTCGCGCAGCAGCAGGCGGAACTCCTTGAGGAGCAGCGCACGCATGCGATAGGCCAGTTGCGCAAGGCCGCTCACGAGGCGAGCCCCAATCGCCGCGCCCGCGCGCGCAGGGCCAGCGCGAGCGCCACCAGCATGGTCGCCAGGGCGGCGACCTGGGTCCACAGCACCAGGGGCATGAGGCCCTTGAGGAACACCACCTTGGACAGCAGCACGTAATAGCGCGCCGGCACCAGGTAACTGATGAATTGCAGCGCCGCCGGCATGTTCTCGATGGCGAACACGAATCCGGAGAGCAGGAAGGCCGGCAGGAAGGTGCTGATGAGCGCCAACTGGCTGGCCAGCACCTGCTGGCCCGTGCTCACGGAAATGAGCGCGCCCTGGATCATCACCACCAGCAGGAACATGGCCGAGACCACCGCAAGGCCGATGAAGGGGCCGCGCAGGGGCACGTCGAACAGGTACACCGCGGCGAACACCGCCACCAGCAGGTCGACCATGCCGATGACGAAGTAGGGCACCAGCTTGCCGGTGAGGAATTCGCCGCGCGTGAGCGGCGTGGTGCGCAGCATGACGATATTGCCGAGCTCCATCTCGCGCGCCATGGTGAGCGAGGTCATGAGCGCGCCAATCACCGCCATGACGATGGCGATGACGCCCGGGATGATGGCGAACCGGCTCTCGCGGGTCTCGTTGAACCACACGCGGTCGTCGAGGCGCAGCGCGGGCATGGAATGCTCGCGGGCGATCTCGTCCATGAGCGCACGGGCGTAGTTGCGCACCAGGCGCGCGCTGTTGGCGTCCACGCCGTCGAGGATGAGTTGCAGGCGTGCCTCGCCACGGCGCAGGGCCACGGCGAAGTCGGCGGGGATCACCAGCGCGCCCCACACCTCGCCTGCCTGCACGCTCTCGCGCAGGGCATCGCGATCAGGAAATACCCGGATCACACGAAAGCCGTTGCTGGCATCGAACCGCGCCGCGAGCTCGCGGCTCTCAGCATCCAGCGACTCCACCAGCACACCGATGGGCGCCTCGGTCACGTCCAGCCGGATGGCATAGCCGAACAGGAACAACAGCATGGCCGGCATGAGCAGCATCAACGCCAGGCTGCGCCGATCCCGCAGCAGATGCCACCACTCCTTCCTCGCCATCGCCCGCACGTGCTGCCAGTTCATCGTGACACCCAAGGGAAAAAAGCCAAACCACGGGGGACACGGGGAGCACGGGGAAGGCGAAAAGAATTCTTGGAGCCGAGGATGGCAGATGCCGTCGGAAGCCGACCAAGGCGCAGCTCCGATACGCGAGCGTGGCCCTGGACCGTTGCCGCACGACTGTTAACCACGATCAATCCTCCGTTTTCCCCGTGTTCCCCGTGTTCCCCGTGGTTAATGCTTTTGCTTTCGCCGTATGCGTTCATTCGCCCGCAGCCCCCTCGAGGACGGCGACGAAGATGTCTTCCAGGTCGGGGCGTGCCGCTGCGGCGGAGTCCAGGTGCAGCCCCGCGGTTTTGGCCAGGTGCGCGAATTGGTCCAGGGCGGCGGCGGGCGAGCTGCCGGGGGCGAGGCGTACGCGCAGGCGGCCGGCGTGGGGGATGGCGTCGCGCACCGCGGCGTGTTCGGCCAGTTGGGTGGCGAGGGCGCGCACCTCGGGGCCGGCCAGTTCGACCATGGGCGTGGGCAGGGGGCGCGCCAGCATGTCCTCGGGCGTGCCTTCGGCGACGATGCGGCCCGCGTGCATGAGGGCGAGGCGGTCGCAGAATGCAGTCTCGTCCATGTAGTGGGTGGTGACCAGGATGCCGATGCCTTGGTCGGCGAGGTCGTAGATCACTTCCCAGAACTGCTGGCGTGCCGCCGGGTCGACGCCGCTGGTGGGTTCGTCCAGGAACAGCACTTCGGGGCGGTGCAGCAGCGCCGCGGCGAGGGACAGCCGGCGCTGGAAACCGAGCGGCAGGGTGCCGCTGGCGTGGCTGCGCAGCGGCGTGAGATCGAATTGCGCGAGCACCTCGGCGCTACGCCGGCGCGCCTCGCGCGGCGACAGACCGTACAGGCCCGCCTGCAACAGCAGGTTTTCCTCGGCGGTGAGTTCCGCATACAACGCGAAACCCTGCGCCACGTAGCCGAGCCGGGCGCGCGCCCGCCGCGGGTGACGCACGGTGTCAACGCCGGCCACGCGCACCTGGCCTTCGCTCACGGGCAGCAGGCCGCACAGCATGCGGATGGCGGTGGTCTTGCCGGCGCCGTTGGCGCCCAGCAGGCCGAACACCTCGCCGCGCGCCACGCGCAGGTCGATGTGGTCCACGGCGGTGAAGCGGCCGAAGCGCCGGGTCAGGCCGCGCGCCGCGATGGCCGCGTCGTTCATGGCGGAGACTCCTGCGCTGTGTCGCGCAGCGTGACGTCGTGCAGGGTGGGGCGCGCCGCCTGCACGCGAAGCCCTTCGTCCAGGGCCGCGAGCGCGGCGCGGAAGTCTGCCTCGTCCGCATCGGCCTGCAACCACACGTGCAGGCGCGCCCCCACCGGGAACACCTGCGCCACGCCGGGCAGCGTGCGCACCACACGGCGCAGGTGGCGCGCCCGCGGGCCGCTGATCACGCGCAGACCGGCCTCCGCGCCGGTGAGCGCCTCGGGCGTGCCGCGGCGGAACACGCGGCCTTCGCGCAGTACCACCACGCGGTCGCAGCGCTCCGCCTCGTCCATGTTGGCGGTGGCGTAGAGAATGGCGACGCGCTGCGAGCGCACCTGCTCCAGCAGACGCCAGAAGGCGCGGCGCGACAGCGGGTCCACGCCGGTGGTGGGCTCGTCCAGGAACATGGCGCGCGGCGCGCTGACCAGGGCGCAGGCGAGCGCCAGTTTTTGCATCATGCCGCCGGAGAGTTGCCCGGCGCGGCGGTGTTCGAAACCGGCGAGGCCGGTGCGGCTAAGCAGGTCCTGGATGCGCGCGTCGGCCTCGGCGACGGCGAGTCCGTGCAGGTCGGCGAAGAAGCGCAGGTTTTCCATCACGCCCAGGTCCGTGTACAGGCCGAAGCGCTGCGGCATGAAAGCGATGCGCGCGCGCAGCGCCACGTCCGCCGGGTTGCCGCCCAGCACCTGCACCGTGCCGCGCTGCGGCGCAAGCTGACCGACGCCGATGCGCATCAAGGTGCTCTTGCCGGCGCCGTCCGGGCCGACCAGGCCGACGATCTCGCCCGGCGCTACCTCCAGGCTGACGCGGTCCAGTACAGGCTCGGTACCGTAGGCGAAGGCGACGTCATCGATGCGGATGAGCGCGTCGCTCAAGGGGCGGTATCCAGATAGACATCGGCGGGCATGCCGCGCTTGAGGCGGCCCTGTGCGTCGCTCACGTCGATGGTGACGCGGTACACCAGGTCGGTGCGCAGTTCCTGGGTCTCCACGGTGCGCGGGGTGAATTCGGCCTCGGGGGAGATGAAGCTGAGGCGTCCCGGGAATACAGTGTCGGGCAGCCCGTCCACGCGCACTTCGGCGGCCTGCCCGAGGCGCACCCGCGACAGCCAGGTCTCCGGCAGGAAGGCGCGCACCCAGGGCGCATCCAGTGCGGCCACGCGCAGGATGGGCTGGCCCGCCTGGAGCATCTCGCCGGTCTCGGCGAGGCGCACGCTCACCACGCCGCCGACGGGCGAGACCAGGGTGGCGTCGTCCAGTTGCTGGGCAGCGAGTTCCACGGCCGCGACGCGCGCCCGCCATTCGGCCTCGGCGCCGGCGATGTCCTCCGCGCGCGGGCCTTCGCGCAGCAGCGCGAGGCGTTCGTCGGCCTCGTCCAGTTGGGCGCGTGCCACCTGCCGCTCCAGCCGTGCCCGCTCCAGGTCCTGTTGCGAGGCCAGGTTGCGCGCGGCGATGTCGGCGACGCGCGCCTCCTCGGCACGGGCGAAGGCCAGGCGTTGCTGCGCACTGCGCTGCGCCGCCTCGGCGGCGCGCAGTTCCTGGACCCGCGTGCCGGCGCGCAGCGCCGCCAGCCGCGCCTCGGCCGCCTGCGCCTCCGCGCGGGCCCGTTGCACGGCGAGCCGGTAGGGCTCCGGGTCGAGCCGCGCCACCACCGCACCGGCCTCTACGGGCTGGCCTTCGTCCACGCGCCGTTCCACCAGGCGCCCGCCCACGCGGAACGACAGGTCCACCTCGCGCACTTCCACCGTGCCCGAAAGCCGCAGCGGGTCTTCGTCGTTTTGCTGGGCGCAGGCGGTGACGAGCAGGGCGGCGAACAGTGCGAAGGCGACGTGGCGCATGGTTTTTCGTTCTCAATTATTCTCGGTCGAGCATGCACGAATTCGGGGGGATGGTGTAGTGCCGCGGGTCGTTGGCAACTTGCAGGGATGATTTTGGTTCCTTTCTCCCAGGTTCCGCGGCGAGTGCTCGCTGCGTCGCTCGAACTCGTGCATCTTTGTGCTTGTTTTCCGCAGGGAGATGAGGGTGAACTGGCGAGCGGCGTAGCGATCCGACGAACTCCAAAGAAAGGTCCCCTCTCCCTCCAGGGAGACGACTGCATGGATGCAGGAGGTACGACCCCATGGATGGGGGAGGTAGACCGCGCCGGGAGCAGGCGGTCGAGGGCAACGCATGGAGCGAATTGCCGAGGGACAGGGAGAGGGGGGTAATAACTGCACGAGCCCCGCCGTAGGGACGGCGCCCTCGGTATCCTGCATGCAAGTACATTCATTACCGGTAGCGACGCCGCGGCGATTGTTTTGAGCCCCTCTTCCTGTCCTTCTCCCGGAGGGAGAAGGGACGATCTGCCAAGCGGTGTAGCTATCTGGATGGAACCGGAAGAAGCATCCCCTCTCCGGGGGGCAAGGCGACGATCTGGAGCGATTCCGAGCGCCGGGGGTCGGTGGGACTTCCAGGCCGGACCCATTGAACAGGCTTTTTTCCCCGTGCCACACTTGCAAAAACGCCCTCCGGCGAGGTGCGCCCATGAAAGCATTCTGGCTTGTGCTGACATCGTTGATGCTGGCGGCGTGCGCCGCCGGGCCGCCGCCTGCGGGTGAGGCCATCGTGGGCAGTCCCAGTGTGCGTGAGGCCATTACGACGCCCGCCGAGACCCAGGGGGCGCAGGTGCGCTGGGGCGGCGTGATCGCCGGCGTGCAGAATCGCGCCGACAGTTCCTGGGTGGAGGTGATCGCCCGCGACCTGGAAGACAACGGCCGCCCCGTGGAGGACGCGCCGAGCCGCGGGCGCTTTCTGGCGCGCATCGAAGGTTTCGCCGATCCCGCCGACTACGGGCAGGGCAAGGAGATCACCGTGCGCGGTGTGGTGAGCGGCAGCGAGACGCGCCAGATTGGTGATTACAGCTATCGCTACCCGGTGGTGAACGTGGAGCGGGTGCACGTGTGGGCGCCCCGCCCGGTGGTTGCCGAGCCCGCGTACCCCTATTACTACGACCCGTGGTACCCGTGGCCCTACTACCGGCCGTTCGGCCCCTGGTATCCGTACTGGTAAGGAGGGCGCATGAGACGCGCAGGTGTGGTGGTGATGGCGATGTGGCTGGTGGCGGGCTGCGCCTCCGGCCCCCGGTTCCAGACCGAGGGCGTCGCCACAGGGCTCACGCCGCGCGAGGCCTCGACGCGCGGCGCCGACATCGGCGGTTCGCGGGTGTTGTGGGGCGGGGTGATCGTGGCGAGCACCAATGAGGAAAACACCACGCGGCTCGAAGTGCTGGGCTATCCGCTCGGCGGCAATCAGGACCCCGAGACCGATCGCAGTCCGAGCGGGCGCTTCCTCGTCATCGAGGAAGGCTATCTGGAGACCGCGGACTACGCGCCGGGCCGCCGCATCACCGTGGTCGGCCCCATCACCGAGCTGCGTGAGGGCCGGATCGGCCAGTCGCCCTACACCTATCCGCTGGTCAATCCCGAGCGCATGCACCTGTGGCCGCGCGACACCGCGCGCCGCACCAGCGAGCCGCGGGTGCATTTTGGCGTGGGCGTGATCTTCGGGCGCTGAGGATAAAGATCACAAGCACGGGCGATCCCACGAAGGCGACAGAGGGGAGCTTCTTTCTGTCCTCTGCGTCCCGCGCGATGGATTCTGGCTTTCGCCGGAATGACGAACGCCGTTGTGGGGCGGTCGTGTCGATTCTTTTTCACCCACCGCGCGGGTAAACTCCGCGCCCATGCTGAAATTTTTCGACCTCACCCTGCGCCGCGGCACCCGCGTGCTGGTGCGCGACGCCAGTTTCTCCATCCACGCGGGCCAGCGTGTCGGCGTCACGGGCGCGAACGGCGCTGGCAAGTCCAGCCTGTTTGCGCTCATCCGCGGCGAGCTGGCGCCGGATGCGGGGGAGTTTTCCTGTCCGGCCAACTGGGTAATCGCCCACGTGGCGCAGGAGACGCCCGCGGTGGACACGCCGGCCATCGACTACGTGATGGACGGCGACGCGGAACTGCGCGCCGTGGAAGCCGCCCTGGCGCAGGCGGAACGCAGCGGCGACGGCAGCGCGCTCGGCGAACTGCACGCGCGCCTCGACGCCATCGGTGGTTACGTCGCCCGTGCCCGCGCGGCGCGGCTCATGCACGGCCTCGGCTTCACCGGCGAGCAACAGACGCTCGCCGTGCGTTCGTTCTCGGGCGGCTGGCGCATGCGCCTGAATCTGGCGCGGGCGCTGATGTGCCGCTCCGATCTGCTGCTGCTCGACGAGCCCACCAATCACCTCGACCTGGACGCGGTGCTGTGGCTGGAGGACTGGCTGGCGGCCTATCCCGGTACCTTGCTGCTCATCTCCCACGACCGGGACTTTCTCGACCGTGTGGTCAACCACATCCTGCACCTGGAGCAGGAGCGCGCGGACTTGCAGACCGGCAACTACTCCGATTACGAACTGCACCGCGCCGAACGCATGGCGCAGCAGCAGGTGGCCTACGAGCGCCAGCGGCGCGAGGTGGCGCACATCCAGTCGTTCATCGACCGCTTTCGCGCCAAGGCCACCAAGGCACGCCAGGCGCAGAGCCGCCTCAAGGCGCTCGCGCGCATGGAACTGCTCGCCCCGGCCCATGTGGACTCGCCGTTCACCTTCCGCTTCCGCGCCCCGGAGAAGCTGCCTCATCCGCTGCTGGCCCTGGAAAAGGTGGCGGCCGGGTACGGCGAGCGCACGGTGATCGCGGGCGCCAGCGCCAGCTTCGCGCCGGGCGCGCGCATCGGTCTGCTCGGCCAGAACGGCGCGGGCAAATCCACCTTCGTGAAACTGCTTGCGGGCACCGTGTCGCCGAGCAGCGGCAAACGCGAGCCCGCACCGGACCTGCGCATCGGCTATTTCGCGCAGCACCAACTGGAGATGCTCGATCCAGAGGCCACGCCGCTGCTGCACCTGCAACGCCTGGACGGGCGCGCGACCGAGCAGGTGCTGCGTGATTTCCTCGGCAGTTTCGGTTTCGTCGGCGATCGCGCCCTGGAGCCGGTGGCGCCGTTCTCGGGCGGCGAGAAGGCACGCCTCGCGCTCGCGCTCATCGTCTACCAGCGTCCCAACCTGCTGTTGCTGGATGAGCCCACCAATCACCTGGACATCGACATGCGTCATGCCCTCACCGTGGCGTTGCAGGACTACGAAGGCGCGCTGGTGCTGGTGTCCCACGATCGCCATCTGCTGCGCAGCGTGGCCGATGAGTTCTGGCTGGTGGGCGACGGCCGGGTGCAGCCGTTCGATGGCGATCTGGAGGACTACCGTTCCTTTCTCGCGCAGCGCCTCGCGGCGCAGAACGCTGCCGGCGAGGACGAGGAAAAGACCGGGCACAGCGCTGCGGCGCGCAAGGATCGCCGCCGCGAGGAGGCGGAACGTCGCGAGCGCCTGCGTCCCCTGCGCAAGGACGTGGAGCGCTGTGAAAAACAGCTCGACGAGGCCGGCCGCGCCAAGGCGCGCGTCGACCAGCAACTGGCCGACCCGACGCTGTACGAGGAGGCGGGCAAGGAGCGCCTCAAGGAACTGCTGCGCGCCCAGGCGACGGCGGACCAGGCCCTCGCCAAGGCCGAGGACGCGTGGCTGGCCGCGGTGGAACGCCTGGAGGCGGCGGAGCGCGCGGATTAGACAGCGGTCATGCTGACGCAGCAGCGGTGAAAATCCTCGCGCCCTCAGGCCACTCCCACTGGGCAAAAATCGCGGTGATGTCGGCATGACGGGCGGGGATCCAATCGGCGCGCGGCTGATTGTGATCCCCACCCGCACACGGCTCCTGATGCTTAGCGCTGCACGTCCTCCTGCTGCTGCGTATCCGCGGGCGCGAAGGCCGCGAATTCCACTTCTGAGCGGCGGTTCGGTTGCAGGCACTCGATCAGGGTGTCACCGCTCATGCCCTCGCACTGCACGATGGGGTTGCTCTCGCCCAATGCCGCCACGGAGATGCTTTCCTCGGGGATGCCCTCGGACACCAGATACTCCTTCACCGCCTCGGCGCGCCGCCGGGACAGATCCTGGTTGTACTCCTCAGGACCGATGCGGTCGGTGTGGCCGGCCACTTGCACCTGCATGCGTTCGGCATCGCGGCTCGCATCGACGATCTCGTCGAGTTTCTGCTTGCCCTGAACGGTCAGGTCAGCCGAGTCGAACGCGAAGGTGGTGTCCGTATCGAGGGCGATGCGGCTCATGGGCGCCTGCGCCTCTTCGATGGGTTCGAGCTGAACCGGTGCGAAGCTGGTGGTGATGTCCGGATCGCACTGGATGGTCGCATCGAGCGGCGTCCACTGGCTGCTGCGCACACACTCGCCCGTGCCGCTGCGGGCCACGTCACCGCGATCGGAAATCACATAGCCGGGCGCGGCGGCGAAGGCGAAACCCGACATGGTCATCGCGCCGGCAATCAGTGAGACGCGGAACGGCTTCATCGTCATGGCTCTGTCCTCCCGGTGCTTGGATTGCGTCGCCCCGCGAAGGGGCGCAGCGCTTATCCAAAAGCTAGCCGTCCATCAGCTGTTCCCGCGTCGCGCAAAACGTTTCTATAAGCCCGTTATTACCGCGGGGCGGCCAAAAGAAAATCGTGATGGGTCGTGGATAAGGTGAGGTGAGAGCCACGAACGTGACCCATGACAGGTGCTTTGGGGATGGATTCAACGCGGAGACGATTCCATGCCTCTACGGACTCTGTGTCTCTGCATCTCTGCGTTGGGCTGTTCTCCCCGAGCGTGCTTCCGCGTCAGGGATTGATGCCGCGCAGGTCCGCGCCCTGGCGGAGCAGCTCCACCTGCACGTCGCCCACCGGGATCTCTCGCGGAGTGCGGCGGCGCAGGGCGGCCAGGGCCGCGCACACGCCGGCGGCCTGGCCGGTGGCCATGGCGGCCGGCATGATGCGGTAGGACGAATGGGCCTCGTGGGTGCCCGATATGCAGCGCCCGGCCACCAGCAGGCCCTCGACCTTCTGCGGTACGAGGGCGCGCAGGGGGATGTCGTAGGCCTCACCCGGGGGGAGACGCTTGAGCACGGTGCCCTTACCCTTGGGGTTGTGCATGTCGATGGGGTAGCTGCAACGGGCGATCACATCGTCGAACTTGCGTGCGGATAGCACGTCGGCTTCGGTGAGTTGGTAATCGCCCAGGAAGCGCCGGGTCTCGCGCACGCCCACGCCGGCACCGCTCTGGTCCAGGTAGGCCTTTTCGAAACCCGGCACGTAACGGCGCAGGAACGCGGAGATCTGGCGCATCTGGCGCCGGCTCTCCCATTCCGCATAGCTCAGATCCCATACGTCGGTGCCGAGCACCGGTACGGAGCGGGTGACACGGGTGCTGTTCACGGCCAGCTCACGTTCGCGAGGCGTAGCAAAGAACAGGATGTCCTCGCGCGGGAGCGTGAGCTCGCCGGTGGCGGTGGCGCTGCGCACCAGGCTCCATAGACCGTGCACGCCGCGCCATTCGTCCGGGTGCGCGCGCGCATACGCCTGAAACGCAGTGCGCTCGAACTCGGCCATGCGAAACAGCAGGGTCATCGGCTGCACCATGCCGTCGTTGTCACCCACCTCGTAGGGCGCGCCTGCCTGCGCCGCCATATCGCCGTCACCGGTGCAATCGATGACGGTGCGCGCACGCACTACCAGCGGCCCCGACTTGGTCTCGAACACCACTCCTTCCACGCGCCCGTCACCCACCACGCCGCTGGCGAAGGCATGCAACAAAAAATGCACGCCCGCATCGTCGGCCATCTCCAACGCCACATGCTTGAACAGTTCCGGATCGAAAGGCACGGTGTAGCCGGTGTCCAGGTTTGGCACCATGGCGCCGCCTTCATCGATGAGCCGGGTGACGAAACGCTGCAGCACGCCGGCGATGACCGGTTCACCTGGGCCGTGGTCGGTGGGCAATAGATATTTGGTCCCGGCTCGCTGTGGCCGCGGGGTTTCGGTGAAGTACGACATGAACGGCATCACCAGAGAGGCCGTGGCATTGCCGCCGAAAAATCCATAGCGTTCGGCGAGAATCACGTCGGCACCGGCGTCCGCGGCGCCGAGGGCGGCACCCAGTCCGGCCGGTCCGCCGCCCACCACCAGCACGTCGGTGTCGGCGGCGACGATGGCGCGCCGTGGCGGTAGCTCGAGGGTCTCTTTGCGATGCGGGCGGGCCAGAGCGGGCATGGTCAGTGTTGGGTGATGGGAAGTCGTGAGAGCAATTCGGCGGCCAGCCGGTTGGTCTCGCGGGCCGCCGCTTTTTGTTCGGGCAGTCGCTGTGCCATGAGCTGCTTGTTGGCGCGCCGGTTGTCCCAGGCCTCGTCAATGTGGGCGATCAACCGCCCGGCGTTCACCTGGCCGATGGGCGGGGGCATGGCGATGCCAAGTTGATTGAGAAAGCCGCTCACCTTGGGCGCATAAGGCAGCGCCACGAACGGCACGTTGCGCAGTGCTGCGAACAACAGGAAATGCAGGCGCATGCCCACGGCAAACTCGAAATGGCCGAGCAGTGACAGTAACTGACCCGCGGTGTACTCGCCCTTGAGGACACTCGCGTGCTGGGCGAGCAGCATTTGCGCAATCACCGCATGGGATTGCTGGAGATCGTGGTGGCGCCGTTCCATGGGGATGAACACCACCTCGGCCTTGAGGCGATCCACCATGTAATCTGCGGCACTGGCCACCAGGGCATGATAGGCATGCTGGCCGAGATCCGGGGCGGCCACGCCGGGCTCGCGCACGGAAATGGCGATGCGCCGGCGGCGGCCTTCCATGCCCTCGCGCCGGAGCGCGCCCGAAGGCAGCGGCTCGGGTTCGAGCAGCAGTGCCGGGTCTGCGGTGACCAGGATGGGCCGCTGCACGCCGATGTCCTCCAGCAGGTGCAGCGCCCCTTCCTCGCGTACGGTGATGAGGGCCGCGTCGTTGAGTGCGTTACGCACCAGTTCGCGTGCCGTGGAGTACTCCAGGGGGCCGACCCCGACGGCGTAGAACATGACCGGCACGCCGAGTTCCTGCGCCAGGCTCGCCTCACGCAGATAGATGCGCGCCTCCGCGTCGAACAAAATGCCGCCGCCGCCGATGATGAGCAGATCGAGGCTGCGCAGCACGGGCACGATGTCGCTGCGGCCCAGCTTGCGCACCGCCACCGCGTGCTCCACGTCATGGCGTTGCAGCGTATCTTCGGCGTTGCGCGAAAACACGGTGATTTCCACAGGAAGCGTGTTGCGCAATTGGCAGATGATGCTCTGAAGGATGGCCTCGTCGCCCAGGTTGAGGCCACCGTACGAGCCCGAAATCCCCACGCGAAACACGCGGTTCTGCTTGTCCATCAAACGCTCCCGCAGGAGGGACAAACACAGTGGAAAGAATCTTATGCAGATCATAGACGCCACGCTGGTACGCCATGGCGCGGGCATGGCATGAAAAAATGCAAATAACCACGGGGGACACGGGGAACACGGGGAACACGGGGGATTCGAGGTGAAGAGGCGGTAGGTCACGTTGGCGCGAAGCGGCTACGTGACCGCGGCGGTATGAAGGACGTCACGTAGCTTCGCAACGTGACCTACGGCGGAGCAGGGCAGAAGTCACACAGCACCGCGACGGGACCCACAGGCGCACCTTTGAATTTCCATTTTCCCCGTGTTCCCCGTGGTTAATGGCTTTTTCTTCTTCCCCCTCAGTAGGTCACGTTGGCGCGAAGCGGCTACGCGACAGCGGCGGTATGAAGAATGTCACGTAGCTTCGCAACGTGACCTACGGCGGAGCAGGGTAGAAGTCACACAGCACCGCGACGGGACCCACAGGCGCACCTTTGAATTTCCATTTTCCCCGTGTTCCCCGTGTTCCCCGTGTCCCCCGTGGTTAATGGCTTTTTCTTCTTCCCTCAGCCATTCCTGCAACGCAGGATCTTCCAGTAGCCGAACAGGTTGGTGCCGCGGATCTCGTCCACGTGCAGGCCGGTGTTGGCGAGGAACTCGCTCATGTCGAGGTTGGGGCGGAAGCCGGCCAGGCGCGAGCAGGGCGCGAGCAGGGTCTCCATGCGGCCAAGCACGGGATTGCGCGAGGAGAAATGGTTGACGATGACGATGTCGCCGCCCGGCTTGCAGACGCGGCGCATCTCCGCCACCAGCTTCTTGGGATCGGGCACCACCGACACCACGTACATGGCCACCACCTTGTCGAAGCGCGCGTCGGGGAACGACATGGCCTGCGCGTCCATCTCCAGGATGGCCTCCACCTGCGGCAACAGCTCGCGGACGACGCGCCGCCTTGCGATGTCGAGCATCTCGCGCGAAACGTCGATGCCGGTCACGCGCACGCCGTGGGAGTACAGCGGCAGCGACAGGCCGGTGCCCACGCCCACTTCGAGGATGTTGTCGCCGGGCCGGCAGCTCAGGGCATCGACGATGCGCTTGCGCCCCGGGTGCATGATGGGCCCGAACAGCACGTCGTAAATCCCGGCATAACGACGATAGGCGCTGATGACCGAATCCAGGCTCATGACCTGGAGTTTGCTATTGGTTTCCATACACTCTCCTTGGCTGCCGGAAAAAGATAGAACCTGCGCCGCCTTTCCGCCCCTTGCGGCGGTCTGGCGCTTCACGCCCGGTCGAGCAAGTCGAGCAGACCGCGCACCGGCACGCCGACCCATTCGGGGCGATGAGCCAGTTCATAGCGGACCTCGTACAGCGCCTTTTCCAGAATGAACAGGTCCAGCAATCGGCGCGCATCGTCCGGATCGGCGGGATAGAAGGGCTGGCCCTCGGCCGCCGCCACGTAGCCGAGCAGGAAGGCCTCGGTGACCATGCGTTCCCACTGCCGCGCGAAGGGCGAAAGTGCTGACCGAAGGGTGGGGTTTTCGGTGCTGGCGCGCTGCAAGGCCGCGTGCGCCGCATAGCTGAACGAGCGCAGCATGCCGGCCACGTCGCGCAGGGGAGAATGCTTGGCGGCGCGATCGGCATAGGGGCGTGCCGGTTCGCCCTCGAAGTCGATGATGATGAAATCGGTCTCCGCCACGAGCACCTGGCCGAGATGCAGGTCGCCGTGATAACGGCTTTTGAACACCTGCAAGGTATCCAGGCGCAAGGCATCGATGCGCGCGAGGAGGTGTTCGCGTGCATCGAGCAACCGGCCGGCCGTTTCCTGCATCGCCGCAGGCAGTGTGGCGTCCGACAGCATTGCGAGGGTGGTGAGCGCCTCGTCCCCTACCCGGGCGTGCCAGCTCGCCCGTTCCGTCGCCGGCACCGGCTCGGGCAGGAACGCCGGGTTGCCCGTATCGCGCGCGAGCGCCACGTGCAACTCGCCGGTGCGGCGCCCGAGGGTGTGCATCATCATCAACTCGGTGGCGTGCACCTCGGCGGCTGCCGGGGCGCCCGCTTCGCCGCCGTCGGCCGCCTGCGCCATCTGGCACTGCGCCAGGTAGCGTTCCAGATAGCCCTGGGTGTAGGCCCAGCCGTCCCCCTGGTTTTCCACGTAGGCCTGCAACACCGCCAGGGTGACCGGCGCGCCGCCGTCCGGGGCGAACACGATCCAGCCCGCCACCGGAATGACGTTCGGGAAGGCCGACTCCTCGGTGAGGAAGCGCCCCACCTCCACTTCGATGCTGGTGCCTTCGGCGAGACGCCGGTAGCCTTTCAGGAACAGGCGTTCGCCGACCACTACGGCGCTGTTGCTGGATTCGTGACCGGGCCGACGCACGGTGACGGGATCCACCTGTTCGGCAGGCCACAGCCGCGCGAAGGCGGAGGTGCGATGGAACTGCAGCTGGCCGCCCGGCACCGGCACGGCCTCGCCTGCCGCCGTCGCCTCCACCAGGGCGCGACAGAAGTGCTCGTCCGTGTAGGCATCGGCGAGCACGCCCACACGCGCGTGCTGGCGCACCTTGGCGAGGGCGTTGACCAGGTGGGCGCGGTATTCCTCGTAGTCGGCCTCCCAGTGCATGGAAAGTGGCAGGAAATAGTTTTCGTGTGCCCCGTCGCAGGCTACGCCTATCCAGGCAAGCAGCCAGCGACGGCGTTGCCATTGCCATTCGAACAGGCGCGCGAGCGTGGACGACGCGATACAACCGTGCGTCGCGAACCAGCGCTGGCCCGGCAGCCAGGCGGGCAGCACCTCCAGCTCGAACTGACTGCGCAACTCCAGCGCACGCTTCTCGCGGCGACTGTCGTGCTGGGCGAAGCTGAAGCTGTGCCAGCCGTCGAACAGCACCAAAACGGGCAACTCGATGGCGGGAAGGTTTTCCTGATGCCAGGACGGCACATCCGCCTGGGTGGCGAGCCGGAACCAATACACGCCATAGCCCGAGAGCGTGAGCAGATAGGGCAGTTCGCCGATGGGCGGAAACGGGATGCGGCCCATCATCTCCACCGGCACGCGCCCGCGCCAGCGCGCCAGGTTCAGTTCCACGGGTTGCGCCGTGCGCGACAGGTTCACCACGCAGAGGATGGTATCCTCGCCGTGGGCGCGCACGTAGGCGAGGATCTTACGATTGCCCGGGTGGAGGAATTCCAGGCTGCCGCGGCTGAAGGCCTGGTAGGCCTTGCGCACTTCGAGCACACGGCGCGTCCAGTTGAGCAGCGACGACGGGTCGCGCGCCTGTGCCTCCACGTTCACCGCCTGGTAGCCGTACACCGGGTCCATGATGGGCGGCAGGTAGAGGCGCTGCGGGTCCGCGCGCGAGAAGCCGGCGTTGCGATCGGGGCTCCACTGCATGGGCGTGCGCACGCCGTTGCGATCGCCCAGGTAGATGTTGTCGCCCATGGCGATCTCGTCGCCGTAATAGATGATGGGTGATCCTGGCATGGACAGCAGCAGGGAGTTCATCAACTTGATCTTGTCCGGATCGTTGTCCATGAGCGGCGCGAGCCGGCGGCGGATACCCACGTTGACGCGCATGCGCCGGTCCGTGGCATACACCTCGTACATGTAATCGCGCTCGCGATCGGTCACCATTTCGAGCGTCAGTTCGTCGTGGTTGCGCAGGAAAATCGCCCACTGGCAGGTCGCGGGAATGGGCGGGGTCTGGCGCATGATCTCCACGATGGGATGGCGGTCTTCCTGGGCGACGGCCATGTAGATGCGCGGCATCAGCGGGAAGTGATAGGCCATGTGGCATTCGTCGCCTTCGCCGAAATACTCGAGCACGTCCTCGGGCCATTGGTTGGCCTCGGCCAGGAACATGCGGCCCGCGTAATGGGCGTCGACCACCGCGCGCATGCGCCGCAACACTGCATGGGTCTCGGGGAGATTTTCGTTGTTGGTGCCGCTGCGCACGCACAGATACGGAATGGCGTCCAGGCGCAGACCGTCCACGCCCATGTCGAGCCAGAAGCGCATCACCCGGATGACCGCCTCCACTACCCGCGGGTTGTTGTGATTCAGGTCCGGTTGGTGGGAGAAAAAGCGGTGCCAGTAATAGGCCTGCGCCGAGTCGTCCCAGGCCCAGTTGGAGGTCTCCGTATCGGTGAAGATGATGCGGGTCTCCGGGAACTTCATCTTGGTCTTGCTCCACACGTAGAAATTGCGCCGGGCGGAGCCGGGCGGTGCGGCGCGGGCAGCCTGGAACCAGGGATGCTGGTCAGACGTGTGGTTGATGACCAGTTCGGTGATGATCTTCAGACCGCGCCGATGGGCCTCGCGCACGAAGCGCTTGAAGTCGGCCAGGGTGCCGAAGGCGGGGTGCACGTTGCGGTAATCGGAGATGTCGTAGCCGTCATCGCGCATGGGCGACGGATAAAACGGCAGCAGCCAGACGGTATTGACCCCCAGGTCCTGGATGTAATCGAGCTTCTCCGCCAGCCCGCGAAAATCCCCCGTACCGTCGCCGCTCGAATCGTAGAACGCCTTCACATGCACCTGATAAATGATGGCGTCCTGGTACCACAGCGGATCGTCCTGCCAGGCGGTCATGGGTGAGTTGTAACGCGGCGGGCGCGGAGGCGCGGAGGGCGCGGAGAAAGCAAAAGCAGCTTATGTTGCGTGCGTGCCACCTCGGACAGCCAACGCAGTTGTATTCCCTCCGCGTTCTCCGCGCCTCCGCGCCCTCCGCGTTGTGACCTCGCTTCGTGGTCCATCACATGAAATATTCGAAGTCGCGCTCGCTGCGCACGTGGCGGCGCAGGCGGAAGATGGCGGCTGGGGTTTGGGCGGGGTCGAGCCGGACGAAGTTGCGCTCGCCCTGCCACAGGTAGCGGGCGTCGGTGAGCAGGTCGTGGACCTGGTAGCCGTGGCGCGGATCGATATCGAACGGTTCCAGGGGCAGGGTCAGCCAGCCCGATTGCACGTAGTCGGGGTCCAGGTTCACGACCACCAGCACCACGTTGTCCGGATCATGGGTGGACTTGCTGTAGGCAATGAGTCGCTCGTTGGCCACCTCGTGGAAGCGCAGATTGCGGTTTTGATGCAGCGCCGGATTGTCGCGGCGGATGCGATTGAGCCGGGCGATGAAATCGCGCAGTGAGTCCGGACGGTGCAGGTCCCAGCGGCGGATCTCGTATTTTTCTGAATCCCGGTACTCCTCGCTGCCGGGCGCGTGCGGTTCGGCCTGCAGTAGTTCGAAGGCGGGGCCGTATACGCCGTAGCTGGCGCTGAGGGTGCCGGCCAGCACCAGCCGCGCCATGAAGGCCGGGCGGCCGCCGAATTGCAGGTACTCCGGCAGGATGTCCGGCGTGTTCGGCCAGAAATTGGGCCGGAAATACTCGGCCGCCGGGCCGCGGGTGAGTTCGGTGAGATACTCCGTGAGCTCCTGCTTGGTATTACGCCAAGTGAAGTAGGTATAGGACTGGGAAAAGCCGAGCTTGGCCAGGCGCTGCATGATCCGCGGCCGCGAAAAGGCCTCGGCGAGGAACAGCACCTCCGGGTGCTCGCGCTTGATCTCGCCGATGAGCCACTCCCAGAACGGGAACGGCTTGGTATGCGGGTTGTCGACGCGGAAAATGTGCACGCCCTGACCGATCCAGAACCGCACCACGTCGTGCAGCTCGTCCCACAGTGGCCGCCAGGCATCGCACTCGAAGTCAAAGGGGTAGATGTCCTGATATTTCTTGGGCGGGTTCTCCGCGTATTGCACCGACCCGTCCGGGCGATGGCGAAACCACTCCGGATGTTCGCTCACGTAGGGGTGATCGGGAGAACACTGAAAGGCGATGTCGATGGCCACTTCGAGGCCCAGCGCGGCGGCCTGGTCTACGAAATGCCGGAAGTCCTCCAGCGTCCCCAGTTGCGGATGTACGGTCTTGTGCCCGCCCTCGACGGCGCCGATGGCCCACGGACTGCCCGGATCGTCCGGCGCGGCCACCAGCAGGTTGTTGCGCCCCTTGCGACGGGTGCGGCCGATGGGGTGGATGGGCGGCAGGTAGAGCACGTCGAAGCCCATGGCCGCGACGTATTCGAGCTGCGCCTCGCAGCCGCGGAAGCTGCCGTGGCCCTGCTCGGCGCAGGAGCGCGGGAACAGTTCATACCAGGCGGAGAAGCAGGCCTTTTCGCGGTCCACCCACACCGCGAGGGCGGGGTCCTGTGCGGTGGCGAGGGAGCGATCGGGCCAGCGATCCATCAGACGCGCGAGGCCCTCGTCAAGCGCGTTGCGACTCCGTTCGTCGAGGGGGGAATTGTCCACCATGCGGGCGGCGAAGAGCTGCAACTGATCGCGCTCCGCATCCGCGGCGCGTCCCGCCGCGGCCTCCACCAGCTCCGCGCCCATGATCAGGGCGACAGCGATGTCGGCAGGATCGTCACGGCGGGCGAAGTCGTGACGCCAGGTGCGAAAGTGATCCACCCAGGCGAGCAGACGGTAGTAGTGCAGACCTTCGCGCGTGACGTGGAAGCGCCCGCGCCAGTGGTCGTTCACCAGATACTCGAGTGGTGTCTCCTGCCAAGCGGCGTCGGAGGCATGGCGGTATTGCACCACCGCCATGGGTTGATCGTGCCCGTCGCAGAACACGTCGGCCTCGACCACCACCTCCGCGCCCACGCAGCGCTTCACGGGAAAACGCCCACCATCGATCTGCGGGCGCACGCCCTCGATTACCGCCCGTCGCCGACCGTCGGTGATGGTCATGTCATCACGCTCCCTCCCATGAAACGTAGCAGGAGGAAAGGGGGTGGGGCAGGCGCGGGGGTGTGGGAACGAGCTTCCGCTCGCGATTCCTGCCACTAGAGAAATCGCGAGCGGAAGATCGCCCCCACAGTCCCGTAGCCGGACGAAGCGCAACGGAATCCGGGGCTATGCCGCGCTTTCCCGGATTTCGCTGCGCGTCATCCGGGCTTCGAAACCCGGGCTACGGGACCACGGCTGTCAAACCGGCTTGAAGTACATCACCGACAGCGGCGGCAGCGTGAGCGAAAGGGAGTGATAACGGCCCTGAGCCGATACCGGCGCCGCCTCAACGCCGCCCATGTTGCCCATGCCGCTGCCCCAATAAATGGTGGCGTCGCTGTTCAGCAATTCGCGCCAGTAGCCGCCGCGCGGCACACCCACCATGTAGTTGTGGCGCGGCACCGGGGTCAGATTGCAGACGACGAGCATCATGTCGTCCGGGTTCTTGCCGCGGCGCAGGAAAGTGATGACGCTGGATTCCCAGTCGTGGAAGTCCACCCATTCGAAACCATGGTTATCGAAATCGACCTGGTACAGGGACGGTTCGTTGCGATAGACCGCGTTCAGGTCCTTGAGCCAGCGCTGCACGCCCTGATGGGGCGGCCACTCGTTGAGGTGCCACTGCACGCTCGCATCGTGGTTCCACTCGTCCCACTGGCCGATGTCGCCGCCCATGAACAGCAGCTTCTTGCCAGGGTGCGCCCACATGTAGCCGAACAGCGCGCGCAGATTGGCGAACTTCTGCCAGTCGTCACCGGGCATGCGCCGGATCAGCGAGCCCTTGCCATGCACCACCTCGTCGTGGGAGAGCGGCAAAACGAAATTTTCGTGGAAGGCATACCAGATGCTGAAGGTGAGCTGATCGTGATGGTACTTGCGATGAATGGGCTCATGGGCGAAGTAGTCCAGGGTGTCGTGCATCCAGCCCATGTTCCACTTCATGCCGAAGCCGAGGCCGCCGGCGTAGGCGGGCCGCGACACCATGGGCCAGGCGGTGGATTCCTCGGCGATGGTCTGCACGTCCGGGTGCTCGCCGTACACCGATTCGTTCAGCTTGCGCATGAAGCCGATGGCCTCGATGTCTTCCTTGCCGCCGTATTGGTTGGGGATCCACTCGCCTTCCTTGCGCGCATAGTCCAGGTACAGCATGGAAGCCACCGCGTCCACGCGCAGGCCGTCGACGTGGAACTGCTCCAGCCAGAACATGGCCGAAGAGAGCAGGAACGAGCGCACCTCGTGGCGGCCGAAGTTGAAGATGTAGCTCTTCCACTCCGGATGATAGCCGCGCTTCGGGTCCATGTGCTCGAACATGTAGGTGCCATCGAAATAGGCGAGGCCGTGGGCGTCGCTGGGGAAGTGCGACGGCACCCAGTCGAGGATCACCCCGATGCCTTCCTGGTGCAGACGGTCCACCAGCAGCTTCATCTCTTCCGGCGTGCCGTGGCGCGAGGTCGGCGCGAAGTAGCCGAGCGTCTGGTAGCCCCACGAACCGCCGAATGGATGTTCCATGACGGGCAGGAATTCCACATGGGTGAAGCCCATCCATTTCACGTACGACACGAGCTGATCAGCAAGCTCCACGTACGACAGCGAGCGATGACCTTCTTCGGGCACACGGCGCCAGGAACTGAGATGCACCTCGTACACGGACATGGGTGCATCAAGGGAATTCTTTTCCTTGCGGGACAGCATCCAGGCGCCGTCCTGCCACGCGTAGTCGCGGTCCCATACCATGGAGGCGGAGCGCGGCGGCACCTCATACAGGCGCGCGAAGGGGTCGATCTTCTCCACCTCGTAGCCGTTGTGGTTGGACACGATGTGGTACTTGTAAAGGTCACCGGGATTCAGACCGGCGATGAAACCTTCCCAGATCCCCGAGCTGTCCCAGCGCGGCGCCAGATGGTGGATGTGCTTGTTCCAACCGTTGAAGTCGCCGATGACCGACACGTGGCGCGCGTTCGGCGCCCACACGGCGAACAGCACCCCGGCGACGCCGTCGACATTCATGACGTGAGCGCCGAGTTTTTCATAGAGCCGGTAATGATTGCCCTCTTTGAACAAATAGACATCCTGCTCCGTGAGCAGACTCACGTCGTGTCGAACCGGTTCCGTGCTGATTACCGCCTGCCTGTTCATCCGTGCTCCCTTGCGATATTTGACGAAAGCTGCGCCCGCAACGCGCCTTGGGGCGCGGTGTGTAATGGGGTATGCGGGCTGAATTGAACGAATCCCTTCGGGTCTCCTGGGTGACTCGAACGACCCCCCGGCCCGTCGTGTGCACTTAGCATAGTAGACGAGACCGCTACTGCAATGCGGGTTTGTTAGGCCGCTGCGTCCCCCGAGGCGCATGCTCACGGCGCCTCTGAAGGATCGTCCCCGCCGCGGATTAGGCGGCGTAATTCAACTCGTAGACCGCAAAGTACTGCGTGACTCCGGCGGCCGTGGCGGCGGCGTCCAGATAACCGGACACGAGTCGCGCGCGGACCGGCGGCTCCAGCAGCGGGCCGCGCAGCAAGGGGACGAAATCGTTTCCGCCAAGCAGCGCGAGCGCATGGGTCACGTAGAGGCGGTGCAACACGCGTGCGGCACACAGGGCATGCAGTATTCGCGGCCCGGCGATGGAATAGACCACGCGGTGGCCGGCTTCGCCGAGCGCCGCCAACAAAGCGGCGCCGTCGAGCCCCGCTCCCGGCAGGCGGCGCACTGTCGCGCCGCGCGAGACCAGCGCCCGTTCGCGCGCGTGGGGTGCGGCGGAGCTCGTTACCACCAGCAAGGACGCGGGTAGGTTATCAAGGGCTGCACTAGGAAAATCCAGGGTTTCACTGACCGCGGCCACGGCCGGGCCCGGCGGCAGGCCGCGCGCCAGGCGCCAGGCTCGCAACTCGGGCTCGGCCGCCACGGCAAGCAGATCCGTGTGCCGGTTCGCCGCGAGCGCGCGCAAATGGCGAGCAGTGGTGAGGAGTACGTCGGCCTGCGCGGCGATCTCCAGGTACAGGCGCCAGTCGCGCGGATTGGCGATGACCGGCGGGACCTGCTGCAATCCGCTATGCGGGTCGGGCAGGGCAATGCGCCCATCCAGCGAGACGATGAAATTGCTGCACACGTAAGGCCCTGGCGTGCGCGCACGCAGGTCGTGGGCGAGGTACAGCCCGGCGAGCGGAACCCGCGCGCCGGGACGGGGATACATTTCCAGCAGGTCGGTGGCCACGGAGCGGTCCTCCGTGAAAACGTAGCCGACGGCGGTTCAGCGGCGCCAGAATCCCGGTGTGAGCAGCACCAGCAGGGTGAAGATCTCCAGGCGGCCGAGCAGCATGGCGAAAGACATGAGCCACAGGCCGGCGTCGGGCATGCCGGTAAAGTTGCTGCTGACCGCACCGAGCCCGGGCCCCAGGTTGTTGAGTGTTGCGGCCACCGCGCCGAAGGCCGTGATCTGGTCGAGCCCGAGCATCATCAGCGACAGCATGAATACGGCGAAGGCGGCCATATAGGCAGCGAAAAAACCCCACACCGCCTGGACCACGCGCTGCGGCACCACACGGTTTTCGATTTTCAGCGGGCGCACCAGATTGGGATGGATGAGATTGCTGATCTCCAGGATGCCCTGCTTGAACAGCACGACGAAGCGGATGGTTTTCATGCCGCCCGAGGTGGAGCCGGCGCAGCCGCCCATGAAAGCGGCGAAGATGAGCAACACCGGCAGCATGGCCGGCCAGGCCGAGAAGTCCTCGATGCTGAAGCCCGTGGTGGTGATCACCGATACCACCTCGAAGACGGCAAAGCGCGCAGCGGTGAGCACATCCGGGCGGGTGCCCTCGCTCACCAGCACCACGGTGGCGATGACGCTCAGCACCAGGGCGACGCCGAGAAACACACGCAACTCGGCGTTGTGCAGGAAAATCCGCGGCGAGTAGTTATGCCAGGCGGTGAAGTGCAGGGCGAAACTGATGGAGCCGAGCAGCATGAACACCACGGCAATCGCTTCGATGAGCGGGCTGTCGAAATAAGCCAGGCTGGCGTCGTGGGTGGAGAAGCCGGCGGTGGAGACGGTGGAGAAGCTGTGCGCGATGGCGTCGAACAGGTCCATGCCGGCGAGCCAATAGGCCAGCGCACAGGCCAGGGTGAGCACGCCGTAGATCTTCCACAGCGCCTTGGCGGTGTTGTTGATGCGCGGGGTAAGCTTCTCTTCCTTCATGGGGCCGGTGGCCTCGGCCCGCACCAGCTGCATGCCGCCCACGCCCATCATGGGCAGTAGCGCCACGGCGGTAACCACCACGCCGATGCCGCCCAGCCATTGCAGTTGCTGGCGATAGAACAGAATGGACTTGGGCAGTTCGTCGAGGCCGACGATCACGGTGGCACCGGTGGTGGTGAACGCGGAAATGGCCTCGAACACGGCCCAGGCGGGCGACATGCCCAGGCCGACCAGAAAGGGCACCGCGGAGATCAGGCCGATGACCAGCCAGAACATGCCTACGATCACGAAACCGTCGCGGTTGCGCAGCGCGCGTTGGCCTGTGCGAAACGGCAGCCACAAAATGAGGCCCGCCACCAGCGAGGCCCACAGGATGGTCGCGAAATGGAACAGTTCGCCATCATCGTAAATGGCGGAAACCAGCACCGGCGGGAGCAGGCTCACGCTGAACAGCATGAGCAGGATGCCGAAAGTGCGGAGGACGATGGTCAGTTGCATGAACGATGAACGCCCGGCGGGTGGATGGGGCGCCTATTTTCCCTGCATGCATCGCCCTTTGCACCCCCCGTGGGAAGAAATCCGCCCAAATCGCCCCGGCGCTCGACACCTGAGGCGGCGTTGAATAAAGCCATCCTGGCTTTCTCAGCGCACGGCGAGCAAAACGCGCGGTTGCTCGCCTTCACAACATCCGCTTGTGTGGAAGAAAATGGCGGCACATCCATGTGCTGCGGGAAACGCCCATAAATCAGTGTTGCCCTCGGGCTTCTTTGGCACGCCGGACACTGGTATAAGGTCGCCGCCATGTCGCACCGCCATCGACCTGCGCACCCTCATCGAGGCGGCCTGTGCGCGGCTGTCGATGCCGCTGAGCGGGTTGACGCTGGCACTCGAAATGGAAGAACTGCCGCCGGCCCATGTGCATGCGGCCCTGGTCGAACAGGTGCTGGTGAACGTGCTCGACAATGCCATCCGCTTCTCCCCGCGGGGCGGGACCATCGGCGTGCGCCTGCACGGCGGCATGGATGAGGCGGTTATCGAGGTCGCCGTTCAGGGGCCGGGCACGGCCGTCGAACTGGCCTCGGCGGAGGGCCCGCGCGGCCTCGGCCTCACCATCGCCCGCGCCCTGGTCGGGGCCCACGGCGGCGACATCGTGATCGCGCCTGGCCCGGACGGCCGCGGCAGTGGTACGCATCACGCTGCCGCTGAACCAGGCCTGACGCGCCCGTTGCACGGCATCCGCCACGCTTCTTTGAACCCACAAGTTCTGCGGAGACGCCGTAATTCAACACGGAGCCACGGAGGGCACAGAGAACACGGAGATGGAATGCGTCATCACGGAAGGCGCGTCCACGGCAATTCCATCCGCGCGTTCCTCTGCGAACGCTGCGCCTCTGCGTTGGGCCGTTTCTTCTGCTGCCCCCCCTCACGTGCCGTCTTCGCGCAGGATCTCTTCGCGGCCGACGCTGTCGACGGTATACAGCACCACCGGCCGGCGCCAGAGTTTCTGGATGTATTCCATGACCCGTTGGGCGCGCGGCAGGTCGAGCCCCCGCTGATCGATCTCGTGGTGATGGCGCAGTTTCAGCGTGCCGTCGGTCTTCACCTCGTCCACGCTGATGCGCGGTGTGCCGAAGTTGAACTTCGGGGCGAGGATGGCTTCATGCAGGGCGTGGATGTCGAAGTCGTCCACCAGCACCTCGCCGTCGCGACGGGCGTGATAGCGGAACAGGCTCAGTTCGTGCGCGAGGTCTTCGGTGAGGTAGTTGCGGATGAAGCCGAAGTCGTCTTCTTCCTCCATGATCCGCCGCGCTACCTCCACTCCCCTCTCCTTGATGATGTGTTCCCAAATGGAAAAGCCGAGATGATAGGGGTTCAGCGATAGCGCTACTTGATCACTGCCCGCGTAAGGGCGAACCACGTCGGAATGGGTCTTGGCCGCTTCGAGATAGAGGTCAGGCGGCAGGAACTCCGCGTCCCGTAACAGCCGTGCATGCCAGTAGGACGCCCAGCCTTCATTCATGATCTGACAGGCAAACACCGGGTAGAAATAGAACGACTCCTCGCGCACCGCCAGCAGGATGTCACGCTCCCAGCCATCCAGTTCAGGTGCGTAAGTGGCGATGAACCACAGCAGATCGAATTCTTCATGGGGCGGCAGGGGCAGGCGGCGGCGCTGCAGCGGAGCAGGGATGCCACTGCCCGTGAGCGCGTCATAGCGCTGGTGGAACTCGTCGGGATCTTCCGTGGCGTGCGGCTTGTCGAACTCCGGATAACGCTCGCGACGCAATCCTTGGTGCATGTCGATGTTCTGTTCCAGTGAGAGCGCCGCGTCCAGTACGGCCTCCACGCGCCGCTGGCCGTATTCCTCGATGGCGCCGGTGATCTGCTTGGCATGGGAGGCGGCCTGCTCGACGATGTGATAGCCAACCTCGTCCTGGCTGCGACGGAACAGCAGATTGTTCTTGGAAAAGTCGGCATGGCCAAGGACGTGCGCCACCACCAAGGTGTTTTCGTCGACGGTGTTGTCCGCCGACAGGTAGGCGCGGCCCGGATTGCCGGGAAACACCACTTCGAAGATGCGCGAATGACCCATGCGGTGTTGCACGAGCTGATAGATGTAGCGCACGCCGAACGACCAGTGGGGCATGCGTACGGGCAGTCCGTAGACGGCAATCTCCATCATGAAGGCTGGAGGAACCAGCTCGAATTCCACCGGGAAATAGTCCAGTCCCCGTTCCCGCGCCAGGTTTTCCAGGCGACCGATGTAATCGCGCAGTCTTTCGCTCATAGTCCTAAGAAAGTAGAAGAAGTCCGCGAATGAACGCCAATAAACGCAAATAATCCTGGATCTGTTGTGACCAGATATGCGTCTTTTGTCGTGATCGTGATGCCCTCATCCCGTCCTTCGGCGATCGCTCCTCGCATTACCTACCTCCTGCATCCTTGCCGTCGTCTCCCGGAAAGGAGACGGGACGATCCAGCGATAGCTGAATACATGTGGGGTCTTTCACTCCGCAATACGGCCCTGCACACGTGGAAGCGCATCCCCTCGCCCTTCCGGGAGAGGGGCGGGGAGAGGGGGGGATAAACATCACGCCTGAGCTGATGCACGCCTGGAATGCTTACGAATGAATCCCGCAGGGCGGCAGCGACGTTCCGCACGACCTAATGGTGTGCATCAACGTTCATTTGCGGATTTCATCCTCTTCGTTTTGGCGGCGGAAGAAGTGGCGGATGGCCGCCCAGATGTCCTCTTCCTTGCCAAGTGAGTAGGTGGCTACGGGGAAGCCCTTCTTTTCCAACCGGTAGAACAGCAGCGCCGTCTCGGTTTCGTCGATGGACTGGATGGTACGCCCGGTCTCCAGATAGCCGATGAAACTGGTGCGTGGACCGATCTCGTCGAGTGCCTCGCTGGCCGCGCTGCGATCGTCAGTGAAGTTCTCGCCATCCGAGGCGTAGAACATGTACACGTTGTAGCGGGTCGGATCGTAGCGGCTGTCGATTACTTCGAGCGTTTTGTTGAAGGCCGTGGAAGCGACCGTGCCGCCGCTGGCGCGCACCTGAAAGAACTGTTCCTCAGGGAACTCCCAGGCGTTCACGGTGTGAGCGATGAACACCGTCTCAATGTGTTGGTATTGCCGCCGCAGCCCCTGCAAGGCCCAGAAGAAGAAGGTCTTCGCCAGACGGCGCTCCGCCTCGGTGACGCTGGACGACACGTCGAGCGCGAAAATCACCACGGCGTGGGTGGCGGGCTTCTGGCGGCGCACCAATTGTCGAAAGCGCAGGTCTTCGTTGGTGAACGCGGGCCCGTCGGGCTGTACTGCGCGGCGCTTGATGGCTTCCTTGAGCGAGCGGCGCCGATCCAGCCGGGTGCGGGCGCCGCGCCGATCCCAGCCTTCGCGTACGTATTCGTCATCGTGCGTGGTGCCGCTCTTGGGCTCCAGGTTGGGCAGTTCCAGTTCTTCCCATAGCCATTCGACGATCTCATCCACTTTGAATTCCAGGACGAACTCGAGGCCACCTTCGCCGCTGCCGCCGGCGCCTTTGCCTTGGGCGTTCCTCGGCTGCGGCTGACGCAGCACGTCGCCTGCCTCGACCTGCTCGCCCTGGCCCACGCCGTTGCGCTGATCGGTATCGCCGAGCTTGAAGCGGTAGTGCTCCAAAAAGCGCACCGGCACCTGCACGTTGCGGTTGCCACCGGTGCCGGTCAGCACGTCGGCGCCGGCGGCCACGTCCATAATGCGGTCTTTGACCGCCTCGCGGACTTTCTCATTGTGCCGGAGCCAGTCGCGACTGCCGCGGGAAAACAGGTCGTACCAGCGATTCCCTTGGGTACTGCTCTCGTGACTTGTATTCATGTCCACCTCGCCGGCGGGTTCATTCCTGCGATAGCAGCGTAGTCACGTAGTTCAGGGCCTCCTGCGCGGAATGCTGATCGTAGCCGTATTCGTCGATGAGCCGCTGTTGCACGGCGGAAATCTTTTGCTGTGCATCCGCATCCGGACGCGTGGTGGAGGTCACCAACCGCAGCACATCGCGCCGCTCCTCGAACAGGTATTGTTTGATGGCCTCGTGCAGGCGCGCGTGGCTGTCCAAGGTGAACTTCTCGCCGCGCTTGAACGAGACCATGGCCTTGCGAACCACCTCCTGCCGGAACGATGTCTTGCCGGAATCGGACACCTTGATTTTCTCCTCGACCGAACGCATGAACCGTTCGTCCGGTGCGCGCGACTCGCTGGTGATGGGGTCCTCTATCTGGCGTTGATCGAGAGCGGCCTCGACCTCATCGAGGTATTTTTCCAGCAGGTTCTGCGCCTCGCCCTCGAAGGATGTGAACAGCGCCTTGTGCACGTCTTCCTTGACCCAGCGGTTGTAGAAATCCTTGCGCGTGAGCACGAGAAAGTCGATCCACTGGCGTTTCTGCTTGGCGTCCATGCGCGCATCCGCCTCGATGGCGTCCTTGAGCGCCAGCAGAACCTCCATGGTGGTGAGGCTGTGTACTTCGGAGCGCGTAATGGCATTGGATATGGCATTGATGACGAAGCGAGGTGATACGCCGGTCAATCCTTCGTCCGGGGTCTCCTTGCGCACCCGTTCCACTTCCGTTTCGGACATGCCCTCGATGGCTTCGCCAGCATACAGGCGCAGCTTCTTGGTCATGTCGAGGTCCTGGCGTTCGCCCTTCTTCAGGCGCGTGAGGATGGCGAACACCGCGACGGTGCGTAACGCGTGCGGATCGAGATGCACAGCTCGGAACGCCGAGGCATGGGAAATGAGCTTGGCATAGATGCGTGACTCCTCGACGTAGTGCAAGGTGTATGGCACCTGCACGATGACCATGCGGTCGAGCAAGGCCTCGTTTTCCTTTTCCTGGACGAACTTGTTGAACTCGGCCAGGTTGGTGTGTGCGACGATAGTTTCGTCCAGGTAGATAAGTGGGAACCGCGCCACCTTGACGTTTTTTTCCTGGGTCAGCGTGAGCAGCAGATACAGGAACTCACGCTTCACTTTGAGGATTTCAATCATCTCCAGCAGACCACGGCTGGCCGCATACACCGCGCCCGACCATGACCAGGCGCGGGGGTCGCCCTCATCTCCGAATTCCGCGACCTTAGAGAGATCCACAGAGCCGACCAAGTCGGCGATGTCTGCTGTGGTGGGGTCGTGGGGCGCGTAGGTGCCGACACCCAGACGCGAGGCCTCCGACAAAAAGATGCGCTCAACGGGGAAACGCATGAAGTCACCGTCGTATTCTTCATGCAGACGCGTCTGGCAATGCGGACAGACCTGGCCTTGGATATCCACGCCGTAGTTCTCGCGGAAATCGCCACGCAATGTGTGCGGCACGAGGTGCAGGGGTGATTCGTGCACCGGGCAGCCGGCCAGCGCATACAGCGCGCCCTCGTCTGTCTGGCTGTATTCCTCGAGTCCCCGCTTGAGCAGAATGACCAACGTGGACTTGCCGCCTGACGGTGGGCCGAGCAGCAGGAGCATGCGCCGCCCCACTTCGGAGCCGGCGCTCGCGGCCTTGAAATAATCGACCACGCGCGCGAGCGCATCGTCGATGCCGAACAGTTCGTTGGCGAACAGCCGCGTTGGCCGTTCGTTCGAGGTGTCGCGCGATTCCTTGACCTGATACCAACGCAACATGTCCCAGATGTACTGGTGGCTGGTGCGCGCGTAGGCGCCAGGTTGCGCCGGCATGACCTCCTCGAGAAACGCCCTCAGCGTACCTTCCCAAGCGCGGGCCTTGTGTTCGCGGCTGAAGGTCGCCAGTGACTCGAGGAAGCGGTTGCGATCGTTGTCGTTATCCCTGGTCATGTGTCTCGCCCGTTGCCTGGATGAAGTTTAGTCAAGCTAAGCCAGCCCGCTATTTACCCTTGAAGAAGTCAGGCAGTGCGCTGCACATATTTCCTTCAACCGAGCGATGCCGTAACGCCCGGTTCATGCTGCGCACAACACCCCGTGGTCCGGGTTGGCCTCTTAAGGATAGAACGGCCTACGTGCGCGTCTTGCAGAAGTCATGGCAGCGTATGCGTGTAATTGCGAGGGCAGAAAACAACGACCCCGCCTTGCGGCGGGGCTTTCCGTTGGGCGTGCGATTCGCAAACGTTTCAGCGCGCGGGCATGACGTTTGAAGCCTGAAGCCCTTTGGGACCGCGTTGCAGATCGAAGGTCACCATCTGGCCTTCCGTCAGGGTGCGGAAGCCGCTTCCGACGATCGCCGAATAGTGTACGAACACGTCCTCGCCACCTTCCTCCGGTGCGATGAATCCGAAGCCCTTCGCGTCGTTGAACCACTTCACTGTGCCTTTGGTCATGCCAATACCTCGTGATTGAATGCTGAGCGGTACCGCCGAGGCATCTGGCCGATGCCATCGGCGGTCAGAGTATAGACGCCGCTCAACGACGCAATGTCGTGCTCAGAACGTGCGATAGTGGCGTTCGTCCGAGTGATCGCCGAGTGTGCGATCACTGGTGGCGCGCACACCCATCAGGCCACCCCATACACCGACGATGAGCGAGAGCACAATGGCTGCGAACAGCCACCAGGAGGCGGCGCTCAGGGCATTAACGGCGGTTTGTGCCGCACCGCCTGCGCCTTGGCCGCCAGGGCCGACGACGGGCATCAGGTTGTCGACCACGGTCGTGGCGCGCTGTTCGGTGAAGCCCATCTGGTTCACCATGTAATCCACAGCGCCGTTGCGATCGCCCGCCTGCAAGCGCGACTGAATGGCAGACATATCTTCGCCGCTGATCTCGCCGCCTTCCGTGCCGGTGATGATCGACTGCAGCTGCTGCGTGATGCCGCCACCCTGCTGCGCGGCCTGCGCCCCTTGGGCGACGAGTCCGAAAGCGCCGCCGAGCAGATTGCCGATGGTGGTGGTGGCGAGCCAGGCAAACAGCACCGTGACCGTGGCCCAGGCCACGAAGCCGTGCAGCAGGCCGTCGGCGCGGCGCGCGAGCCCGGACATGCGCGCGGCCACATAGCCGCCTACGAACGCGGCAATGAGCATGCTGAGGCTGCTCCAGATCGCTGTGGCGATGGGAATGGCGCCAGCGCCTTCGCCTGCGGCTTGATCGGCTGCCGTGAGTCCCACGGCGATGCCGAGCAGCGTGAGCAGCATGTAGGTGGCAAGACCGGCGACGGCACCGGCGAAGATGGCGCTCCAGCGTATCGCCGGAACGGTGATGCGCCGGGCGGCCATCGTGGTTGAGATGGGCGATTCGATAGCGTGCGCTTCCATAGGATTGTTCCTCTTCACGCTGGTCACGGGCGACGTGCCCGCTGATGGTTTTCCTCGCCCTCAGTCAAGTTCACAGGTTGACGCTTTGCAATTGCGAATCTAAACAGCGGCCCCGGCCACACGCCGGTTGGATCGAATTCTCGCCAAGAGCCAAGAACGCCAATGGAATGGATAAGGACTACGGAGACGAGGGACCGGTTTACCCGCTGCCAACGAACTCCGCTGAGTAGCCTCGATTGTCTTCCCTTCGGTTCTGTTGACGATCCAGGTGTCCTGGCGAGAGGGCACTCACCATGTGCCGCGCTTATGCGCGCGGATGTGGGGCAGAGGGGCGCTGATGGAGGGCTCAGCGGGGAATCGGCTGGTAGGATACGTCGAGGACGATGTAGTGATCGACGCCGCCGGGCCGCTCTACATGGACTTCGTCATCCAGCGCCTTGCGCAGCAGCGCACGTGCCATGGGTGAATCCATGCTGATCCAGCCCTTGGCAGGATCGAATTCGTCAGGCCCCACGATGCGGTAGACGTGCTCGGCGCCGTGCGCATCCTCGAGGCGTACCCAGGCGCCAAAATAGATGCGCGAGGTATCGTCCGGGCGCCGGTCCACCACCTGCAGGACCTCAAGGCGTTTGCGCAAAAAGCGCACGCGCCGATCGATCTCTCTCAACTGTTTCTTGCCGTAGATGTATTCGGCGTTCTCTGAGCGATCGCCGAGTGCGGCCGCATCGGATACCGCCTGGGTGACTTGGGGTCGTTTCACCCGCCACAGATGATTGAGTTCCTGTTCGAGGCGCTGGCGGCCTTCGGGGGTGATGTAACAGGAGGAGGGCGGTTGCGGGGGACGATAACGGGCCATGGTCATTTCTTCCAGTACGCCGACATTCTATGCGATCAGATCATCAATGCCGTGAGGAGCGACTTCGGATTGCGTGATGGCTGCGCCGTCGCAGGGTGTCTTTCCCGGCGACGACTATATTAGGTGCACGCCCGGGCCGGGCACGGAAAAGAGGGAGAGAGGCATGATGGACCGCATGCTCGCCGTCACACTATTGATACTGATGTCCGATGTCCAGGCCCAGCAGGACACAACCCAGGCGCCGCCCGCGGCGACCATAGCGCCGGCGCCCGATATCGCAGGCACGCCCGGCGGCGCGCAGGGCATCAATCCGGCGTTGGCGGAAATGACGGTGGGTGAGCTGGCCGGTCGCACCCTGGTCAATCCGGCGGGTGACGAATTGGGCGAGGTGCAGGAGATCGCCCGGCGCTCGGCCGACGGCGAGTTGAACGCCATCGTGGGCGTGAGCGGGTTCCTGGGCTTCGGCGACCGCCGGGTGGCCGTACCGCTGTCGGAGATCAGCTTCGAGGACGATCGGCTGGTTACCAGCATCGCTGACAGCCGCGGTGACCTGCGGCGACGTGGGGACCCGTTCGATCAGACCGCCTTCCAGACCCTCACGGACCAGACCCGCATCGCCGACGCGGCGGCTGGCCCCGGCCCGGCAGGCGCGGGCGGACAGGCCGCGTCGGATTTCCGCTTCGAGCAACTCGACGCGGACCGTGATGGCTACATCACGCCCCAGGAGGCGCAGCAGCACCCGGGCTTGCAGAACCGCTGGGGCGACCTCGACCGCAACCAGGATGACCGGCTTGACCGCGCTGAGTTTGCGGCCTTCGAACCGCCGGGCGCCGGCCAGGCGCGCCCGCGCGAGCCGATCCGCGATCAGGAGCAGATGCGCCAGCGCTCGCCCATGCGCAGCCCGGATCAAATGCGCCAGCGCGATCCGGCCACGCGCTGAACTCCCCGCCGCCTGGGACCGCCAAGGTGACGTGCGCGCCGTGGTTGCGTGCGCGCACGTTCTGGTTTAACCTTGCGCGCTCTTTCGGGGACCCCACGGTCCGCGAAAGCTCCCGGAGAGGTGTCCGAGCGGTTGAAGGAGCACGCCTGGAAAGTGTGTGTACGCCAAAAACGTACCGAGGGTTCGAATCCCTCCCTCTCCGCCATTTATTGGCAATGCCGCTTTCTGTAGCCGGCCTCTGCCGGCGCATTCCCGAGTCGATGGCGGCCCGTGCCGGTTCCCTCGCGACGATAGGCTGTGAACCCCGCCAGGCCCGGAAGGGAGCAACGGTAACAGCCGATTCGGGCGCCGGGGTGTGGCCGGTACGGGTTCGCCTCCCATCCCCGCAGCAAACCTGACCGCCCGCAACCCCGCGGGTATAATCGCCCGAATTTCCCTTCGAGAGTTGCGATGAGCTATCAGGTCCTCGCCCGCAAGTGGCGCCCCCGTGCCTTTCCCGAGATGGTCGGCCAGGAGCACGTGTTGCGCGCCCTCATCAATGCGCTCGACAACGACCGGCTGCATCACGCCTTTCTGTTCACGGGCACGCGCGGCGTGGGCAAGACCACGGTGGCGCGCATCCTCGCCAAGTCCATCAACTGCGAACAGGGCATGAGCTCGCGCCCCTGCGGCGAGTGCGCCAGCTGCCGGGAGATCGACGAGGGCCGCTTCGTGGACCTCATCGAGGTGGACGCCGCCTCGCGCACCAAGGTGGAAGACACCCGCGACCTGCTCGACAACGTGCAGTACGCACCCACCCGCGGCCGCTTCAAGGTGTACCTCATCGACGAGGTGCACATGCTCTCCAACCACAGCTTCAACGCCTTGCTGAAGACCCTGGAGGAACCGCCGCCGCATGTGAAGTTCCTGCTGGCGACCACCGATCCCCAGAAGCTGCCGGTCACCATCCTGTCGCGCTGCCTGCAGTTCAACCTCAAGCGCATCACGCCGGAACTCATCGCCGGCCATCTCGCCAGCGTGCTCACCCAGGAAGGCATCGAGGCCGAACTGGCGGCGCTGCACGAGCTGGCGCGCGCCGCCGACGGCAGCATGCGCGACGCCCTCAGTCTGCTCGACCAGGCCATCGCCTTCGGCGGTGGGCGCGTGGACGCGCGCGAGGTGCGCGACATGCTCGGCAGTATCGATCGCGGCCGGGTGTTCGCCTTGCTGGAGGCGCTGGCCGCCAATGACGCGAAGGCCCTGCTGGCCGAGTGCCGCGCCCTGGAAGAACAGGCGCCGGATTACGTCGGTGTGCTGGCGGAGCTGGTTTCCTTGCTGCACCGCGTCGCCCTGGCCCAGGTGCTGCCCGAGGCCGTGGACGACGGCCTGGGCGAAGGCGAGGTGGTGCGCACCCTGGCGGCGCGCCTCGCCCCCGAGGACGTGCAGCTTTATTACCAGATTGCCCTCACGGGGCGGCGCGACCTGCCCCTGGCGCCCGAGGCCCGCGCCGGCTTCGAGATGGTCATGCTGCGCATGCTGGCCTTCCGGCCGGACGATGGCGCGCCGCCCGGCGAGCGCCCGATGACGGAGCGACCCGCAACGGCTCCGGCGGCGGCTCCCAAGGCGGTGCCGCGCCCGGCCGTGACCGCACCAGCTGTCGCATCACGGGCGGCAGAGCCCGCACCGGTGCCGAACCCGGCGCCGCCAGCCGCGGTCGAAACGCCCAACCACCAAGTGGCGGAGCCCGCGCCGGTTCCGAGTGCGCCGACGGCACCGGCAGCACCGGCAGTGGAAACAGCCCCTGCGCCAACCTCCGTCGCTGCGCCCGTCACCGATAGCGAGGAATGGGCCAGCCTGGTGGCACAGCTGCCGCTCACCCCCATGATGCGCCAGTTCGCCCAGCAGTGTTCCTTGCTGCGTCGCGACGGCGACCGCTTCGATCTGGCGCTCGAACCGGCCCATGTGCACTTCCGCAATGAAAAACGCGAAGAAACACTGCGCAAGAGCCTCGAAGATTTCGTCGGTCGGCCGGTGAAGCTCCACATTACTGTGGGCAGCGGCGGCGTCACCCCGGCCATGGTGCGCGACCGTGATAATGCGGAGCGCCAGCGCCAGGCCGAGGAGGCCATCCACGCCGACCCCACCGTGCGCAGCCTGCTGGATCACTTCGACGGACACATCCCACCGGGCTCCATCCGGCCGGTGGACGAGTAAATGGTTAAACGTTAAGCGTTAAGCGTGAGGTGGCCTGGCTTCGGCACATCACGCATCACGGTATGTTTGATGAACGGGAGGCGCGGCCTCCCCAGCGAGGAAAGTGAAATGATGAAGGGCGGAATCGGCAACCTGATGAAGCAGGCCCAGAAGATGCAGGCCGACATGCAGAAGGCGCAGGAAGAAGTGGCGCGCATGGAGGTCACGGGCCAGTCGGGCGGCGGCCTGGTGAGCGTGGTCATGACCGGCCGGCATGACGTGAAGCGCGTCGCCATCGACCAGACCCTGATGGACGATAAGGAAATGCTCGAAGACCTTATCGCCGCCGCCGTTAACGACGCGGTGCGCACCCTGGAGCAGCAGACCCAGGAACGCATGGCCGCCGTGACCGCGGGCATGAACCTGCCAGCCGGCTTCAAGATGCCCTTCTGATCGAATGGGCCACACCCCGCTCATTCAGGAGCTCATCGACGCCTTGCGCCGCCTGCCCGGCGTCGGCCCCAAGTCGGCGCAGCGCATGGCCTATCACATGCTGGAACGCGACCGCGACGGCGCGCGCCGCATCGCCCGCGCCCTCGACGAGGCCGCGGAAAAGGTGGGCCACTGCCGGCTGTGCCGCAGCCTCAGCGAAGGCGAGCTGTGTCCCATCTGCACCAGCAGCAAGCGCGATCGCTCGCTGCTGTGCGTGGTGGAATCGCCCACCGACGTGCAGGCCATCGAACAGTCCACCGGTTTCCAGGGGCTGTATTTCGTGCTCATGGGCCGGCTTTCGCCCCTGGACGGCATCGGCCCCGCCGAACTGGGGCTCGATCGCCTCGCCATGCGCCTGGATGAAGGGGAAGTAAAGGAAGTGATCCTCGCCACCAATCCCACCGTGGAGGGCGAGGCCACCGCGCACTACATCGGCGAAATGGTGCACGCCCGCCGCATCCGCGTCACCCGCATCGCCCACGGCGTGCCGCTGGGCGGCGAACTGGAATACGTGGACGGCGGCACGCTCTCCCACGCCTTTCACGGCCGGCGGGAGATGTGATGGGCTGCGAAGCCAGCGGACGCGTCATTCGGATGGTGCATTGGCCACGAGTTCTGTTCTTGTGACACGCTCAAATCGTATTCGACCGGGGTAGACCAGCTGTCCACGCCCGGTACGAGCGAGACCGTTCGGTTTCCGTTGCACCTCGGTAAGAATCGCACGCGGGTATGGGCCGCGACTCGTGATCCGTGTTCTGCAAGTCACCGGAAGCAAACTTCCAAAGGGACAAAATCGAATCGGCCACGCGGCAGGTAGCAAGCTGCTTGCCCCGGGTGCTTCACTCGGTTCCATTCCCGCGGCGAGTAGATACGCGTTGGCGCGATAGCGGCTACGTGGCAGGGCGTGGCGCCGAACCAAAGCATGTCACGTAGCTACCGCAACGTGACCTACGACAGGTGGACTGTGGATTCTGTTGCCATCAGTATCAGAGCATTGCCTAGCTCCTGCATCCATGCAGTCGTCTCCCGGGAGAGAGAAGGGACGTCCTTCCACGCGTATTCAGGTGGGCAGGATCGTCCCTTCTCCCTCCGGGAGAAGGACAGGATGAGGGGATCAGCCAGGAGTGTTACGTAATGCGTGTGATGCAGGGAAGATCGGCTGCGGTGTTCATCTGGGCGATGCTCATCGCAGGTGCGCATACGAGCTGAGCGGGTGAAGCTGTTAGGTCACGATGCCTCCACGGACACGCATCTGGCGCCCCTGTCGGGTGTACTGCGCGGGCCGTCGTCTCTTCCGGCGGCTCGTTGAGTGCTGCCTACGACAGCGACTTTGCCATGGCCTTCGCGGCCGCGAGGGCGAGTTGTTTGAACTGGTGGTAGGCCTCGGCATCGAGGGCGCGGGCGGCGCCGTAGCGGTCGGCGTAGAACAACCCGAGTGGCTGGCCGCCAATAAAGGCGGAGACGGCGCAGAACTCATCGGTGCCGGTAAGCCGGTGGAAGTCCGGCGGCAGCAGCGGTGCGAAGCGCGTGCGGTTGGTGGGCGAGATCCAGATGGCCTGCGGCCGTGCCATGAGTTTGCCGAACAGATTGTCATCGGCCAGTGCGATCCTGAATTGGCGGAAGGCCGTGTCGCCCTCGTCTCCCAGGGCATGGCTGGCGTGCAGGTGATGATGGTCCTTGCTCAGGGCTGCGAACACCACGCGGGTAAGGCCGATGCCCTGCTGCATGGCCTCCAGGGTGAGGGCCAGGAGGCTGGTCGGGTCCAGCCCCGGGCGGCGTTCCAGGTCCAGGAGGGCCTGCCGGTACAGGGCCGGGTCGCCGCCATGGCTCTGGTCCGGCGCATGTTCCGGCAGGGCCTCCGGCGTGGCAGGATGCAGCAACAGCGCAGCCGCCTGTGGCGCCTGCATGGCGGCGCCGGCATGGGCCGCGGCCACGGCGGTACGGTGCACGCGCGCCACCGCATCCGGGAACTCCAGGCGCAAGTAGGCGGCGATGCGTTCCAGCAGGTCGGTGACCCCGGCGCTGTACCAGCCGCTCTCCGCGGCGCACGCCAGTTGCCAAGCCAGTTCGATGCCCATCACCCGCGGGTTGCCGGCGTTTTCCGGTGACAGGCTGTCGGACAGCAGTTCCGGCAGACCCCAGCGGCGGGCCAGTGCCGCCGTCAGTTCGTCGAAGGCGAAGCCGAATACGGCCCGCTCCGCCGGCTCACGTTCCGGCTTGCCGGCTGAGCGGGCCTCCACCTCCTGCATCTGCGCGGGTGCCTTGAGCCACAACAGCAGCTCGGCGAGTCCGCGCAGCTGGGTGGCGAGCTGCACTTCATCGGGTTCGATGTCGAGGCGCAGCCCGGCCCAGTCGTAGGCCTGCACCGCGGCGTGATTGGCGCGCGCATAAAGGGAGAACAGGCGTGCGCGCAGGGCGGGGTCGTCCACGTACACATCCAGCACCGGCACCTCCGCGGCGATTTCACGGGCGTAGGTGAGGCCGAGCAGCATCAGCGCATGGGCGACCGTGGTGACCCGGCTTTCCAAGCGGCGTTCCTTGAGGGTGTGGGTGCGCCGCAGCAGGGCCAGGGCGAGGCCGGGATCCTTTTCCACCACGGAGGCCAGTGCGGGGATCCCGGCGGTATCGCGCTTGGCCAGGAGAGCGAGCCGTTCGGCGCTATGGGCAAGCGCCGGTAGCGGGGCGTCGTCCAGCCTGTCGAGCCAACTCTGCAGGTTCGCGTGCATGGCGCGCAGTTTGCCGCGCCATGGGGGCCATTCGCAATCGCTACCGTGTCGCTTGCGCCGGTGAATTCGGAATGCGACCATCCGGGCGTTACGGCTCAAGCGAAGCCTTCTGGCTGTCGATAGCCAAATTTGGCGTTCAACGGTAAAGCGCATCGGATGAAGCTCATCCTCGGATTCTTGATTGTGTTCGGCAGCGTGATCGGCGGATACGTGCTATCCAACGGCCAGCTGCTCGCCCTTTGGCAGCCCTACGAACTCTTGATCATCAGTGGTGCCGCGATTGGCTCCTTCGTGGTCGCCAATCCGCCCAAGCTGATTCGCCAGATCGCCAAGGGTGTGCCCTTGCTGCTTGGCGGCTCCCGGTACGACAAGGCCATGTACATGGATTTGCTGGCCTTGCTGTATGACATCTTTGCCAAGGCCCGCAAGGAAGGGCTCATGGCCCTGGAAAATGACGTGGAGGAGCCGGAGCAGAGCGAGATCTTCCGGCGCTACCCACGCATCCTCAACAACCACCACGCGCTGGCCTTCATCTGCGACTACCTGCGCCTGATGGTGGGCGGCAGCATGAATCCGTTCGAAATCGAGAGCCTCATGGACATGGAGCTCGAAACCCATCACACGGAAGCCAATCTGGCGAGCGCGGCGATGAACACGGTGGCCGACGCCTTACCGGGCCTCGGTATCGTGGCCGCGGTCATGGGCGTGGTCATCACCATGGGCTCGCTGGGCGAACCGCCAGAAATCCTCGGCGCGCACATCGCTGCGGCGCTGGTGGGCACTTTCCTCGGTGTGCTCCTCGCCTATGGCTTTGCCCAGCCCATCGCCATCGCGCTCAGTCACCACGCGCGCGAGGAGGCCAAGTTCCTGGAGTGCATCAAGGTCTGTATCCTCGCCACGCTGAACGGCTACACGCCGCAGATCGCCGTGGAGT
>Ga0265293_10002221_pt1 | contig 39837 bp, 37 predicted proteins | sample Munlanlewell138R_FD_192505 | JGI IMG/M metagenome (GOLD analysis project Ga0265293, IMG submission 192505) | Leachate microbial communities from a municipal landfill in Southern Ontario, Canada - Leachate well 138R | ecosystem: Engineered > Solid waste > Landfill > Unclassified | place: Canada... | reverse complement strand
TGAAATCCTCTCAGTGCTTTCGAAATACTTGCTTTTGCTGTCTGGAGTTCTGTGGGAACACTAATCCCATAACCATCATCATAAACAATTACTGCCATGGGAACCTGTAAAACGGAGGCCGCGTTGATAGCCTCGAAAAACATCCCTTCAGAAGTGCTGGCATCACCTATGGTGCCAAATGCAACTTCATTTCCGGTAACGTTGTTTTGCAAAGCTTTCTTCATGTCAGGATTCTCCCGGACTATCTTTGAAGCCTGCGCTAAACCAAGCAACCGGGGCATCTGCCCCCCCGTAGATGAAATATCCGCTGCAGAGTTGTATTCTGTTGCCAGATTCCGGATGAAACCTTGCAGATTGATGTTCGCTGTAGAAAAATGATTGTTGAAATTCCGACCCCCGGTGGAGGGATTTAACCGGTCGTCGGGTTCGCCATAGATCATGGCAAAAAACTCTTCAGGATGCATAATCCCCAGGGCCAGCATTAACGTCTGATCCCGATAATAGCCCGATCTCCAGTCCCCCTTTTTGAAAGTTTTGGCTATCGCTAATTGAACGATTTCCTTGCCGTCACCGAAAATACCAAAATGTGCTCTGCCACTGTGCACCTCACGCCGGCCAAGTAAACTTAACTGACGGCTCAAATTAGCCAGATAGTAATCATGGAGTGCTTCTTCAATTGTGATGTGAGGAGTGAAAAATATTTCCGGTTTTCCTAAATACATGCTTCGATATTTTAAGACCTTATTGTCCTTTAATCGAAAGAATAACATTTGGGAGAAAGATTTGTTTAAAATGATCCAGCTTGTTTTATTCCTATGTTGTGAGAGAATATTACTCTTTATGAGCAGTTGATGCAACTGTAAGTACTAAGGTTGAAATTCCTCTTTGTAGGTATCGATCTGACCTGTATAGGAAATAGCCCGGCGACTGGTGCTTGTAACATGCAGGGTGGCAAATCCCTGGGAGGAGATGTGCCATGTATAACTGAGGTTGTCCATATTGTTTTTTACTTCCAGTTTGATCAGGTATCCATCTTTCCTTTCTTCTGTTTCGAAGCGCTGAATGGGTTGGGTAAAATCCATGGGTGAATTTCGGTTGCCGAAATCTACCTGGTAAGCAACTCCAAAAAATGGCAGGTACGAAATGAGTGTATCTCCTTTTAACTCTACTCCGTAGGTGTGGGTCAGGCTTAGGCTGCCACCACCCGATGGCTGAGCATGAGTTGCTTCGAACAGGAATGACCGTTCAGTGATCCATTGCTTCACTTCTTCCATCCTTTTCTCCTTCCGGTTAGCTCGTCGGTCTTTACGACTGCTATTCGTTTCCTGAGCAGTTGTTGAAAGAATGGATAATCCCAGAATCAGGGAAATGAATACCATTTTTATCTGATTAAAATTATAGTTGTTTCGTGGCATACAAATTTTTTAATTGATACAATTTAAATTATTTTCGCTCTAAATTTCCAAATAGATTTAACAAAAATTGTTCCGTTGGATTTTACGTGGAGAAATGAATAAGGTTATGGCAGGAAAATATATTGGAGCTCATGTAAGTGCTGCCGGAGGTGTTGAAAATGCACCTGAGAATGCTTATCAGATTGGAGCTACAGCTTTTGCGTTGTTTACAAAGAATCAGCGGCAATGGCACGCTCCTCCATTGACGGAGACTGGAATAGCGACTTTTAAATCCAGGTGTCAGAAGTATGGTTATGAGCCTTGGCAGATCTTACCTCACGACAGTTATTTGATAAACCTGGGACACCCGGAAGAAGCTGCGTTACAGAAATCACGTGACGCCTTTCTTGATGAAATTCAACGTTGTGAACAACTGGGGCTCGATCGACTGAATTTTCATCCGGGAAGTCACCTGAATCAGATCAGTGAGAAGCAATGTCTGGCAATTATTGCAGAGTCAATTAACCTGACACTGGAGAAAACAAAAGGGGTGACAGCTGTCATTGAAAATACAGCTGGTCAGGGTACTAATCTTGGGTATACTTTTCCCCAGCTTCAGGAGATTATCGATCAGGTGGAGGATAAGAGCCGGGTGGGGGTGTGTATTGATACAGCGCATGCCTATTCTGCCGGATATGATATTCGTACAAAGGAAGGATTTGAAATGGTTTTCAAAGAGTTTGAGGAGGTCATAGGATTTAATTACCTGAAGGGGATGCACCTGAACGACTCAAAGAAGGTTTTTGCTTCAAAGGTTGACCGGCATGATAGTTTGGGGAAAGGCACCCTGGGGATGGAAGTGTTTACATGTATTATGAAGGACAATCGTTTTGATGGGATTCCCCTGATCCTGGAGACTCCTAACGATGAATTGTGGGCAGAAGAGATTCAAATCCTGAAAAATTTATAAATATGAGTGAAATGATTTACCTGAATGGATCATTTATTCCGAAAGAGGAGGGATCCATATCACCCGATGACCGCGGTTTTGTTTTTGCAGACGGGGTATATGAAGTCATCAAGTATTACCGGGGAAGGCCTTTCCGGTTTGAAGACCATCTCCTTCGTTTAAAAAGAAGCTTGTCGGAGATCCAAATTGATTTGAACGGATTGGCCGGTCTGGAGGCAATTTTTAATCGATTGTTGCATGAAAATAAGTTAGCCGGTAGTGATGCCGGTATATATTTACAAATTACACGCGGAGTTAACCGGCGTGTTCATCATTTTCCTACGGATATGGAACCCACCATTTATGCGAATTCATTTGCGTTTCCTTCCTTTCGGGAAAATTTGGAAAACGGCATAAAGGTTGTTACGCGGGAAGATATTCGTTGGTTACGTTGCGATATCAAATCGATAGCTCTGTTACCCAACACCATGTTGTATAACCAGGCAGTTGAAGCCGGGGCGGGGGAGTGTTTGCTCATCCGCGATGGAAAAGTAACCGAAGCAACGCATTCCAGTGTGCTGGCAGTTATGGATGGCACGGTTTATACTCATCCGCTTTCGAACCTGATCCTGCCGGGTATTACCCGGAAGGTGGTACTGGAAATCTGTGCCGGAAACAACATCCCGGTGAAGGAACAGGCAGTGGCTGAAAATGATCTGACCATGGTAGATGAATTGATGGTTGTTGGTACAGGCAGTGAAATTACACCTGTGATTCAGGTAAATGATCACCCGGTTAAAAATAAAAAACCGGGCGAGATCACCCGGTTTTTACAGCGTAAATTTTTTGAATGGGTATAATCTTATTCAAGCATTTTCTTCACCTGGGAAAAGACATTTTCACCATTGAATCCCAGTTTTTCATCGAGTACTTGATAAGGGGCTGAGAATCCAAAGGTTTCCATCCCCCAGATCTTGCCATTCTCTCCGACCAGTCCTGCCAGGGTAACTGGCAATCCGGCTGTCAGACCAAAGCGTGGAACACCAGCAGGGAGCACACGTTCCTGGTAATCAGTCGGCTGGTTGCGGAATAACCCCTCTGATGGAGCAGATACTACCTGAACTTTAAAGCCTTCACGCTCTGTGAGTAATTGAGCACCCTCCACCAGTGTGGCTACTTCTGAGCCGCTGGCAACCAATACAACATCCGGTTTTTCATTCGGTTTTACAACGATATAGGCACCTTTCTCTGCCTGCAAGGCCGATTCGTAAGCATTTCCCTTGACGGGCAGATTTACTATATTTTGACGCGAGAGGATCAATGCCGTAGGTGTGGTGTTATTCTCCATAGCCATTTTCCAGGACACAGTTGTTTCATTTCCATCGGCTGGCCGCAGCACTAACATGCTGTTTTTGAGATTATGATTTTTTAGCTTTTCCATCAAACGGATCTGTGCCTCCTGTTCTACCGGCTGGTGTGTGGGTCCGTCTTCTCCAACCCGGAATGCATCGTGTGTCCATACATATTTAACTGGTAGTTCCATCAGGGCTGCCAGACGAACAGCAGGTTTCATGTAGTCGGAGAATACGAAAAATGTTCCGCAAACAGGGATTACTCCACCGTGCAACGCCATACCGTTGGCCATACAGGCCATGGTCAATTCACTTACTCCTGCTTGTAAAAATGAACCATTGAAATCCCCTTTTTTAAATGCTTTCGTTTTGTTCAAAAAACCATCCGTTTTGTCGGAGTTGGATAAATCGGCCGATGCAACAATCAGATTCTCAATCTTGCCAAACATCTCTCCCAGCACAGATCCTGAGGCTCCTCGGGTGGCAATGTTAGGTTTATGTTCAATAATAGAGAAGTCAAATTCAGGCGATTGGTCGGAGAAGAATTTTTTCCATTTGGATGCCAGTTCCGGATGATCAGCTTCCCACTCTTTCTGTTGTTCTTTTTTTCTTCTGGCAACTTGGATCAGTTCTTTCTTTCTTTTGTCGTAAACAGCCTGAACATCTTCAAATATTTGGAAGGGATTTTCTGGATTTCCTCCGAGGTTTTGAACTGTTTTGGTAAAAGATGCTCCTGCACCTGACAGCGGCATTCCATGCGTGGAGGTCTGTTTCTCGAAAATCTCTCCGCCTTCAGTCATCGCACCTTTCCCCATTATGGTTTTGCCAATGATCAGCGATGGTTTATCTGTTTCTGCGATTGCTCGTTTCAACGCTTCGCGGATTTGATCGGGATCATTGCCATCAATCGATAGCACTTGCCATCCCCAGGCCTCATATTTTTTTGCAGTATCTTCGCCAGTGACTTCATAAGTCTTGGTAGAAAGTTGAATGTCGTTTGAGTCGTAGAACATGATGAGGTTTCCCAGTCCCAGGTGCCCGGCAATACGGCCGGTACCTTGTGAAACTTCTTCCTGTATCCCGCCATCGGAAATAAATGTAAAAATTTTATGGGACATCCACTCTCCAAAGCGTGCAGTCAAAAAACGCTCGGCAATAGCTGCTCCTACTGCCATAGTGTGTCCCTGTCCCAGAGGTCCGGATGTGTTTTCTATGCCTCTTTCCACATCCAGCTCAGGATGACCTGGTGTAGCACTGCCCCATTGCCTGAAATGCATCAGATCTTCCATGCTGTAAAAACCAGCCATTGCCAACACAGAATAAAGCATTGGAGACATATGCCCGGGATCCAGGAAAAATCTGTCGCGATTAACCCATGTCATATCCGAGGGGTCGTAATTTAGGAATTCAGAATACAGGATGTGAATAAAATCGGCCCCACCCATGGCTCCTCCCGGATGACCCGATTTAGCTTTTTCCACCATCGATGCAGAGAGAATCCGGATGTTATCTGCTGCTTTCATTTCAATTCGTTTACTCATTTTTTTCTATTTGTTTATTTGTCTGAATCTGCGTATAGATTGAATTCAAAATTAATAAAAAAAAGGAACCCCTGGGGTTCCTCAAGGGGAATGCCTTATTCCTGAATAATCCTCACCATGAACACCCCTTTGATTGCTTTCAGTTTTTCAGCTATATCTCCGTCAATCTCCGTTTGGGTAACGTCAATGATGTTATACGCAATATTTTCGTATTTTTTGTTCAACATGTTGTCGATGTTCAATCCTTCCGATGCCAGAACGCTGGAGATTTGACTAACCATATTGGGAATATTCTGGTTAGCAATAAGAATCCGTGATCCGCCGTTTCGATCCATGTGAGCTTCCGGAAAATTAACGGAGTTTTTGATATTCCCGTCTTCCAGGAAATCTTTTAGCTGGTTGACTGCCATGATTGCACAGTTGGTTTCCGATTCTTTTGTGGAGGCTCCCAGATGGGGAATCGGCACAACATTTTTCATTTTCAGAATTTTTTCATTGGGAAAGTCTGAAATGTACTTAGCTACCTTCCCCGAATTTAGAGCTTCTTCCAACGCATCAAGGTCCACCAATCCTCCACGGGCAAAATTCAATATCCTGACTCCCTTTTTCATCATGCTGAATTTTTCCTTATTGATGTACCCTTTGGTTTCCAGATTAAGCGGAATATTCAGCGTGACGTAATCGGCCTGACTGAGAATAGCCTGGATGCCTTCTGCCCATTTTACCTGATTACTCAGCTGTAAGGCCTGTTTAACAGACATGTACGGATCATATCCGATGACATTCATCCCCAGGTTATTTGCTGCATTTGCCACCAACACACCTATGGCACCCAACCCAATAACTGCCAGTGTCTTTCCCTTAATCTCCTGGCCGGCGAAATTCTTTTTACCTTGTTCAATCAGAGCCGGTATCTCGTCTCCTTTGTCAACCAGTGTTCTGGCCCAGGCTACTCCTTCAGCGATATCTCGCGATGCTAATAACAATCCGGCAATAACCAGCTCTTTTACTCCGTTGGCATTGGCTCCGGGAGTGTTAAAAACAATAATACCTTTTTCGGTACACCTGTCAATGGGTATATTATTAACACCGGCACCGGCACGAGCTACTGCTTTTAAAGAATCAGGCAAGTCGATGTCATGCATGTTAAAACTACGGAGAATGATGGCATCAGGAAGTGGAATTTCACTTGCAATTTCATATTGATTTAACGGAAAAAGACTTAATCCGTCGCTGTCAATTTTATTTAATGTTTTAATTTTAAACATCTGGTTTTTATTTAATAATTTGATTTTGTAAAGAATACAAATATTATAAATTTATCCGAAGTTCTTATTCCTCACAGGATTAATTTTTCAAAATAAAATAAACATTAACTTTGGCATACTCTTCTGGCAGAAGCCGGATTCCCCGGTTATCTGTGATTATTAACCAAACGGACACGATCAAACAACACAATTGATTGTGAAACATCATGGAACATTGAAAGGAAGAGGAAGTGAATACTGCTTAATTTTACAACGTATCTTTATTTGAGCACAATCAAATAGGAGAAGTATGAGAGAAACAAGTACTTGTTTTTTTTGTGGGGAGAGATTAGTTTCCGGGAAAGGATTGCTTTCATGTATGTATTGTGGACAGGAAGAAGTGGATAATGATATTTGTCCGGATGGCCATTATATTTGTCGAAATTGTAGGGAAAAAAATATCATTGAGCTAATAGAAGATTTTTGTTTGGGATCAAATTCTCAGGATCCTGTTAACCTGGCAATACAACTGATGAAGGCTCCGCATTTTAAGATGCATTGTCCGGAGCATCATTTTTTAGTTCCTGCTGTTTTGTTAACAGCCTATAGTAACACGATATCTGCCGAAAGAAAGTTAGACAAGTGGTTGCTGGCTGCGCGATTCAGGGCTGAGAAAGTGCCTGGGGCATTTTGTGGAACACATGGCAGTTGTGGAGCTGCCATAGGTACAGGCATTTTTATCAGCCTTCTTACCAGGGCAACACCGTTGAGTGGGAATGAGTGGGAGCTTAGCAATTCTCAGGTCGGTCGTTCGCTATTATCTATGGCTAGTTATGGAGGCCCTCGCTGTTGTAAGCGCGTTACATTTATTTCGCTTCTTGAGTCAGGAAAGTTTTTAAAGGAAAAGCTGGGTGTGCAGCTCAATATTCCCGAAATAATAACCTGTACTTTTTCAGAGGAGAACAAACAGGAGTGTTTAAAAGAGAAGTGTCCGTTTTACCCTGCAAATGTTTTATCTTAGCTGCAGCTTTACGAATACAGGAAGATGATCAGAAGGGAAACGATGGTCATCAAAATTCGACAAGGTGGCATATTTTAATACCTCAATCCCTCCATATACAAAAATATAATCGATTCGTCGGCTACTCAGGTCGGCATCCAATTTGAATCCGTTGAAAGTTCCTGTTGGTCCGAAGGGTGGCTCTTGCGAATCTTCAAAACTGTCGCGAACGTATTTTTTGAGCAGACCGATTGGCTCCTTGTCGGGTGTCAGGTTAAAGTCTCCTGTTAGTATTACCGGTAAATTTTTGTTGGAAGTCATCTCTTCGATCTTTTTGCGGATAAGAATAGCTGCATTTTTACGAGCTTCCATACCAATGTGGTCGAAATGGGTGTTAAGAACCAAAAACTGTTTTCCTGTAACTTTCGACTGGAATTTTCCCCAGGTGACCACCCGGTTCAGGGCAGCGTCCCATCCTTTACTTGGTATTTCCGGAGTTTCTGATAGCCAGAATGTTTCCTGTTTGATCAGGATGAATTTTGATTTATTGTAAAAGATAGGAGAGAATTCACCGGCTTTTTCACCATCGTCACGTCCTGCGCCAAACCACTCATAACCGGGAAAATCATGTTGGATATCCAAAATTTGGTCATACAAAGCTTCCTGCAGTCCAAAGATGTCGGCTTCATGGAAACGGAGGATCCCGGTAACCATTTTCGTTCGTTTAGGCCATGCATTCGGCCCGTCGGCTGGTGTATTTAATCTGATATTATACGATATGACATTCATCTGTTGTGAAAACAGGGCAGCAGGGAACGACAGCAAAATGATAATGAATAATTTTTTCATGACAGATTGATATGGCAAACAATCGTTTAACCCCCGGCAAAAGCCGGGGGTAGTTTTGATTTTTGTTTTTAGCATCTATTTGATTTTTTCAGAAACGTTCCCGTTTTGTATACGTTGTATGTAACAGATGGTGTGACAGTTCGCCCAGAGGTTTAATCAGGAAGTCGTTATACAGTTTTTGTATTTCCGGATTTTCATGTGATTTTCTGATGGGCAGGTTTGAATCTTCGGCGTAAATTGCTTCGGCACGTTTTTGTCTGATTTCCGGGTTTGTGGGAATTGGTTGTCCGCCTCCGCCGAGGCATCCTCCAGGGCAAGCCATAATTTCCACGAAATGAAAGTCAGCTTTTCCTGCTTTGATGGCGTCCATTACTTTTTTTGCATTCACCAATCCGTGGGCTACAGCACATTTTAGTTCCACTCCATCGAGGAAAGCCCATTCTTCAAGGGGGTTTTCGATGATTATTGAGGCTTTACGAACGCCTTCCAATCCTCTGACCGTGTCAATGTTCAGGTTTTCGAATGGCACCTCGCGGCCTGTTACCAGTTCATAAGCTGTTCGAAGTGCTGCTTCCATCACTCCGCCTGTGGCTCCGAATATAACGCCTGCGCCGGAAGATTCACCCATGAGCCTGTCGTAGTGGGCAGGTTCCAGTTTTTCGAAATCCAATCCGGCCTGTTTGATCATGATCGCCAATTCCCGCGTAGTCAGCACAAAATCTACGTCCCGGAACCCGCTATCGTGCATTTCCGGCCGGTGAGCCTCGAATTTTTTAGCTGTACATGGCATAATGGATACCGAAATGATATTCTCCGGGTCGATATTTCGTGCTTTAGCGTAGTAAGTTTTTGCCAGAGCCCCGAACATTTGCTGGGGTGATTTACAGGTTGACAGGTTATCCAGGTATTCCGGATACAGGTGTTCAATATATTTTATCCAGCCTGGTGAGCAGGAAGTGGCCATGGGGAGTTTGACTCCGGGGTCTTTGTCAACGAGAGCTTTTTTCAACCGGGTAAGCAATTCGGTTCCTTCTTCCATGATAGTCAGGTCAGCGGTAAAATCGGTGTCAAGGACAGAATCGAATCCCAGTCGCCGCAAAGCAGCAACCATTTTCCCTGTGACCCGTTCTCCCGGCTTCATTCCCATCTCTTCGCCGAGGCCTACCCTTACGGCAGGAGCTGTTTGTGCCACAACATGTTTTGTCGGATCTGAGATAGCTGCCCAGACCTCTTCGATGTAGTTTTTCTCAACCAGGGCGCCGGTAGGGCAATGATTAACACATTGACCGCAGTTGGTGCAAACCACGGCGTTCATTGGTTTTTCAAAAAAGGTGGATATTTTCATGCGGTCACCTTTATAAGCAACTGTGAGAGCGTTCACACCCTGTAATTCTGCACAGGTACGAACACATCGCTGGCATCGGATACATTTGCTGTCGTCCTTAATGATCGACGGGGAGAACATATCGATGGTATAGTTTTTCAGCGGAGCCAGTTCAATGAAATCCTGGGTCATAATTTTGTATTCCGACGACAGGTCCTGCAGCTCGCAGTTCCCATTCCGGTAACATTTGGTACAGTCGGAATTGTGTTCAGCCAGGATAAGCTCGATAATATGTTTCCTGGAATTTCTAACCTTCAGACTGTTTGTCAGAATTTCCATACCATCCTCGCAAGGTGTGGCGCAGGCAGCAGAAAGACGTTTCTGACCCACAACTTCAACAACGCAAACCCTGCAGTTGCCAGCTACGCATAAGTCTTTGTGGTAACAAAGCGTAGGGATTTTTATGCCTTGATTTTCGGCTGCTTCCAGAATGGTTTTTCCTTTTTTTACCTCTACCGGGAGGCCGTTTATGGTGATGTTTACTTTCTTTTCCATGGAATCATTTTTAAAAATTAATAGATCATCTCTTCACGGAAGTTTTCTACAATGGAAGAAAAGGAGTTGGCCACAGACTGGCCCAATCCGCATTTTGCAGTAAGTTGCATGGTCTCCGTAAGTTTTAGCAGTTTGTCGAGGTATGCAGCAGGTTTTTCCCCACGTTTCACTGCTTTAATTCCCAAAAGAAGTTGCTGACAACCTACACGGCAAGGTGTACATTGTCCACATGATTCTTCACGGAAAAACTCCAGGTAGTTATCGAGAACATTAAACATGGAACGAGAGCTGTTAAACAACATCATGGATCCACCTGTAGGCAGGGATATGCCTACCAGTTTCCCTTCGTAACCTATGGCTGTATCTTTGAATTTTTTGCGTGGTACCAGGAATCCTGATGCTCCGCCAACCTGAACAGCTTTGGTGTCGCCATCGCCAAACTCGTAAACGAAATCCTGAAGGCTCATCCCCAGTTCGAGTTCGTAGATCCCCGGTTTTGGTGTATCCCCTGAAACAGAAAACAATTTGGTTCCCCTGGAATATTGTACCCCCAGGTCATAGAATTTTTTAGCACCGTATTTGAAGATTGTCCAGGTGTGAACCAATGTTTCCACATTATTGACAACAGTGGGTTTATCCATGTAACCGGCCTGTGTTGGGAATGGTGGTTTATTTCGTGGCTCTCCGCGCCTGCCCTCCATGGATTCCATCAACGCCGTTTCCTCTCCGCAGATGTAAGCTCCACTACCCATGAAAATTTTTATGCTAAAATCCAGATTAATTTCTTTGCAGTAGTACTGAAATTCATCAATGACTTTATTCAGCTCTTTTTCCAGAAACTTATACTCACCGCGCAGGTAAATAAAGCCCTCTTTAGCTCCGGTTACGTATCCACACACAGCCATTGCAGTAAGAACCTTGTATGGTACCTTTGATAAGATTTCCCTGTCTTTGAACGTTCCGGGTTCCCCTTCATCGGCATTACAAATTACATACTTGTCGGAAGCTTTCGACTCGGCAGTGAGCTTCCACTTTAATCCGGTAGGAAACCCGGCGCCTCCCCGCCCTTTCAATTCGGAACTGATCAATTCATTGATGATTTCATCCGGTTTCTTTTTGATGGTAGAGGAAAGTACTTTTTCCCAGTCATTTTCATTTCTAAAAATGAAATCCACCCGTTTTAGTTGATATGAATAAGCCATTATTTCCAGGTTTTAAATGATTTCTTTCATGTATCCCGAGAGAATCTCCCTGACTCTTTCCGGAGTGACTTCTGTGTACACATCATCGTTTATCAACATGGCCGGAGCTTTATGACACCAACCCAGGCAGTTGGTTTCCAGCAATGTGAATCTTTTGTCAGGAGTGGTTTCTCCAATTTTAATCTTTAGCATATCCTGTATGGCAAACAACAGCTGGTTTTTGCCTTTCATGGCACAGGTAATGGTTTTGCATACACGGATGATGTATTTACCCGCAGGTTTTGTTTCCAAAAACGAATAAAAAGTGGCCGTGCCAAAAACTTCGGCCGCAGGAATGTCCATTTCCCTGGCAATTTCTACCATGGAATACTCTGAAAGATACATTTCCTGCCTAACCACACCCTGCATCACTGGCAAGAGACTTTCCCTGTTCCTTCCATACTGGTCGACCAGGTCCTTAATTAAAGATTGGATGGGATTCATAGGTAATTAAAGTTTAAATTTGAAAATTATTTGTTATTGCTTTTTAGTAAGCTATAAAATTTCCCCATTCTGAAGTTTTAAAAACATTTTTTAGCTGCTGGTAAAAATAAACAGATGTATTATAAAAAACGAAGAGATTGGTGAGCAATATGTCTGTTTTTCAACATGATTTTGAATGTTTTAAGTAGACTAGATTTAAATAAGATTGAATTGTGAAAATTACTTTTTTAAAACCACTCTTTGGTGCAGAATTTGTACAGTAAAAAGAGTATTATGAAAACTGAAGCAACCTTTTTGTCTTTTTTCCGTTCTACATAATAGAAGACATGAAGTAAACATATTTAAGTTCAAAAAGCCATGAGAGATTTGATTCGTTTTATTGTATTTATAACCATTGTTGTTTTGCCGCAGAGCATTCAGGGGCAACTTTTGTCTGTATCCGGATATATTAAGAATCATATATCAGGTCAGGCTATTGAAAGTGCCGCGATTTATGAATCTGTTTCAGGAATAGGCACTATTACCAATAAAGATGGTTATTACCGGCTTTTGTTGAACGAAGGAAAACAAAAATTAAAAATTTCCAGTATCGGTTATGAGTCTGTTATTTCTGAATTCATCATGAAATCAGATACGATCATCTCCATTGACATGAAGCCTCAGAACTTAGCCACAAAAGTGGTTGCCGGCAACAGGCAACAGAATGATACTGTTGATTCTGAGGGAAAACAATCCACTTCCAAAAAGCAGAAATAGTCTTAAAATTTGTTTTTAATGATTTGATGCATAGCCTGTCCATAGCTTTTATCTGGTGCAGGTATACCTAAAAGTACGCTTAGGGTTGGTGCCAGATCAATAGCGTTATACTGTTCCCTGATAATTTGTGGCTGTATTCCTGCTCCGTAAAAAATTAGTGGTATGTGTGTCTGGTCGCTATAATTTACTTTTTTAAATTTATAAGAAGGTTGCCATCCTTCTTTCAACAGGTACAGGATATCACCGGAGCGGTTTTTTGCATAGGATTTAAATAGCGTTCCAATCAGGCTGTTATCGGAGAATCCTTTTTCCAGCTGGTCGGCAGGCATGGAAATATGAACTCCTTCAAATTGGTTGATGAAGTTTGAAGCTTCAGCTCTTATCTCATTCAGGTCAATTTTATGTTTTTTTATGGCATCGTGATTTAAATAGACCTGAAGGTCGGAGAAGTATTCTATCCATTTCTCTTCACCATAGGTGATATTTAAATAGGAAGTAAGCAGGGCGATGGCACTTTCGGGAGAAAAAGCATCGACCGGGATGTTGAATTCCTCTTTCAGGTATTTTACCGGGTATGAAGCAGAAGTATTTGCTGTTAGGTAAAACAGGACGTTGTCTTTTCCGAATTTTTTTTCACAAAACCCGATCAGCTCAGCGATGTATTTGTCCAGGTACAGGTAGCTGTCCTGCATTTCAAGGGATGCTGGTCCGAATGATCCATTCTCATAATCCATAGATGAAAAAACGATGGTGAAAAAATCGGTCCATTCATCTTCTCCCAAAGGAACATTATTGAGTAGTGAAAGTGCAAAATCTTTTAACATCAGGTGACTATATGGAGTAGTTATCAGGGGTTTGTAGCTTTCAGCCTCTTTCGTGTACCTTCTCAGGTTATGTGGGAATGTGTTCCACTTATCGAAGTATCCTTTTTCGGAGATGTAATCATCTGGTATACTTTCAGTGTATTGATCTGCCGGCAGGAGAGTCACCCAGTTTTGGGAGCTGTATCGTGCCGAATAATTTTCGAGGTTAAAGTCGTGTACCCAGTCGGGGAAGGTATTGATATAAAATGAGCTGGAAACGATTTTTCCCGATTCCGGATCAAACCAGAATGCTCCGTCGGCAGCGTGGCCGGCAGAGAATATGGCCGATTCTTTATTCATGGCGGCGCTATAGACCAATGATTTTCCTTTCGAAAAGATTTTCAGGTTGTCGGTGACGGTGTGTGAGAGAAGTTTCCGGGGGGAAGCATTGCCTGTTTGGGTATCGGCACCCACCGTGAAATAATTCTCATCTTCGGTGCATTCTGTCTCCCTGCTCCTCAACCGATCGTACCAGGTCTTCCCAATGATTCCATGCAGAGAGGGGTGTACTCCGGTGAATAATGTTGCTGTACCTGATGCATAGCTGTTATAGTGCTGGGTCATGTTTACGTTCGTATAAACTGCCCCTCCTGAATAAAGCTTTTTGAAACCGTTGGCTTCAAACTTATTCCAGTATCGCTGGATATAATCGGGACGCATATTCTCAACTACCAATCCTATTACTACTTTGGGTGACTGCTGTTCGGGAATAAAACCGGATTGTGCCTTAGCCCCTGGATGGATATTCAATATCAGAAAAATAATGAGCAACAAATAATACTTCATAAAAAATTTAATCTTTAAGTTACCTCATGTAAAAAGCACGGGCATAATTCAAATATGCGAATATCTGAATAATTTTTTATCTAATCTTTCAGATTTGGGGAAAAGTGAATATGGGCTTCTATTCTTTAAAACAGCAATTCGTATCCTGTTTGATCTCCCCGAAAAATGCTTTCTTTGTCCAAAAATTACCAGGATGAAGAAGAAACGTGTAAACGTGATCACCATGGGTTGTTCAAAAAACCTGGTTGACTCAGAGGTTTTACTGAATCAGTTAGAACTGGGGAATTTCGAAGTATACCATGATTCCAATGAAACCGGATTTGATGTTGTCATTGTGAATACCTGTGGTTTTATTCACGATGCCAAACAGGAGTCGATCGATATGATACTCGACTGTGTGGAGTCGAAAAGGCATGGAGATTTAGATAAAGTTTTCGTTATGGGGTGCTTGTCGGAGAGATACCGTCAGGAATTGGAGCAGGAAATTCCGGAGGTCGACAGGTTTTTTGGTAAGTTCGACCTGAAAGAAATACTGTCAGAAATGAAGGTTCCCTGTCAGTCTGAACGGATTCACCACCGGAAGCTTACTACTCCATCGCATTATGCATATCTGAAAATTTCGGAAGGATGTAACCGGGCTTGTGCCTTTTGTGCAATACCCATGATGACCGGTAAGATGAAGTCCCGGCCGTTGGAAAGTCTTGTTCAGGAAGCACAGATTCTCGCAAGTCATGGGGTAAGGGAAATTTTATTGATTGCTCAGGAATTATCGGGTTATGGTGTCGATTTGTATCGAAAAACCAGGTTACATGACCTGGTAGATCAAATTTCTGAATTGGAGGGTATTGAATGGATCCGGCTGCATTATTTATATCCTTCAAAATTCCCTTATAAAATGCTCTCTGTGATGCGCGATAATCACAAAGTGTGCAATTACCTTGATATCCCGTTGCAACATATAGCCAATCCTGTGTTGAAGAATATGCGAAGACAGGTGACCCGGGAGGCAACAGCAGCTTTAATTGAAAGAGTCAGAAGTGAAGTCCCGGGGGTTGCTCTGCGAACCACCCTGCTGGTCGGATTTCCTGGTGAAACGGATGCTGATTTTCAAGAGTTAAAACAATTTATTATTGAAACAAAATTCGATCGGTTGGGGGTATTCCCCTATTCGCATGAAGAGGGAACCTTTGCCGCAAAAAAGTTTGCCGATTCTATACCTGATGAGGTAAAACAGGCACGTGCCAACGAAATCATGGAAATTCAACAGCAGATTTCGGCTGAACTCAACCGGCAAAAAATCGGTCAGACTATTCAGGTGATTCTGGACAGAAAGGAGGAGGATTACTATGTTGGCCGTACTGAATATGATTCACCGGAAGTAGACGGGGAGGTATTTGTGACTTCCTCTTCAAATTTAAAAATTGGAGCTTTTTATCAGGTAATCATCACTGGTGCTGAAGAGTATGATCTGTTCGGTTCAGTTGTTCCCTCCCCACCTGTTTAGAAAAGGGACAGGAACAATAGCTGTATCGTTTCTGGTACTATTTCCCAAACACATAAATAATGGAGAGTTGCTGCTGCTGGTCAAGGTCGTTCCCGTTCAGAAGGTGAAATGAAAGATTAAATTTTCCTTTTATCTTTTCATGGTTAATGAAATACCAGATTACATCGGTTCTCCAGTAGTTTTTGAGCCTGTAGAACAGGTCACCATAAGCGAACCGGTGTCCTGATCCCGAGCTGATCACCGACTGGATCCCATAATTTTTATAGTGCCCTTGCACTTCGGCAAAAAAACTTCCGGAATGGACAAATCCATCGGTGATGCTTCTTTCCCGAAACGATGAGCTTAGCAATCCTGCTTTCAGATAGCCATTTATTTTTGCATTTTCTGTTGTTCTGATCCCTGCCTGTAATGCATATCCCAAATAGTCACGAATGTGATCACCCATGACCCGAATGGTTGGTTTTGCGTCGTGGAAGAGCAGCAGGTAATGCTGGAGAAATAGGTTTTTGTGAAAAACTTCACCGGCAAAACCTGCCATGAATTTTTCGCGATTCACATTGGTCTGGCGGCTGACCCAGTCAACGAACCCTTGTTGATACCCCCAGTTCCATCGAATCTCGCCAAGCATTCCTTCTATATTCGGCCGGTAATAGAGGAGGGTATCTGTGAGCATGGCAAGAGGAAAATCAATCGCTCCGCGACGGGGAAATGCACCAAAGAGAAATTTTTTGTTGTTGTCCTGGAATTGATAATAGAGTGTCAACTTCGGTTTTTGGTCATCCAGATCGCTGCCAAATTCAAACAATTGGCTTAATCCTCCACGAATGCTGTGGTTATCGTGTGAGACTCCAAGTTCAAAAGCTCCACGACTTCCCAGGATGGTTTGAGACAGGGCTTTCCCGCTGAAAAACTCGCGATTGTCGCCAATTCCTTCAAAAATGACTTCATACTCCAATTGCTGGGATGATGCCCATAAAGGGATCAATAAACCGATCAGTAATAATAATCTCATCTTCCAGATTTTTCGCAACGAATGTAATAAATCCTTTTGGGAATTCTCTGTCTCTGATTCGGAACATCGGTATTTTTCTTTTGCAGAGGTAAACAGGATATTAATTGGCTATCTTTAGATGTCCGTTTGTTATAGTTCTTTCTGATTGTTTTCCTAATTCTGTTATTTTAGCAGAAGATCGAAAAATCCTCAGGGGATAAACCGAATAACTCCACATTGGGGAATGGGTAAATTACGAATGACAAAGAAAAATAAGAATTACGAATGAGTTCTAATGATACGATTCTGCCGATTTATGTCGCAATAGATCGGATTAAAATTCTGAGAGTTCAATCGAATTCCTTTGGAAATTTTAAATATAATGAAATGAAATTTAGTCCTGCAAGTTACAAAAAGATCAATGACCGGTTACAACGGCGGCTGGTATATACTGAACATTTAATGACTGTAATGAATGATTTCAGTCGGGGGCCCTGGTCAGAGCCTGATCCTTTTCACTCGCATCTTCATGAACAGACTTTATATGTGGCTGCTGGTGAAGTTATGTTTTACTATGAAAACGAACCGGAACAACATCTTAAGTCGGGTGATATGGTTGCCATTCCTTCCGGAAAGAAGCATACCATTAAGCTGCTTTCTTCAGAAGCCCGGATCATCGATAATTTTACTCCGGTAAGGGAGGATTTTTTGAAGTAGAGGAATGAGGAATAACCGGGCATCATCTGGTGGTTTAATGCGTTTATTGTGGTCTTTTTCGGGGAATTCCGATTGATTACAGGAAATTTTCATCCGGAATCAGATTCATCTTGATGAGTGAATTCATTATTGGATGAAGGTTTCCTTTGGGTCATTTAAAAATGGTAAACCAACGTAAATCCTTTTTGGTTAGCCAGTTGAAAGGGGAAAATATCGAATCGTTTCAGGTGGTCTTTATCCCATTTGTACTGATGGGTGAGATAGACCAGTTCGGTTGAAAGCATTCCAATTCCTGCTGCTGCAACCACATCAGAAATCCAGTGGGCATTTTTTGCAATACGCATATAGCCCACAGCAGCAGCACATGAATATGCACCGATGCTGTACCATGTATTGATTTCGCCGTATTCTTTATGCATGAAATGTGCAAATGCAAAAGCCCGGGAGGTATGCCCCGATGGAAAAGAGTGGGCACCTCCAGAAGGTCTTTTTTCATTGACGTGTTTTTTTAACTGCCATACAGTCAGGTCATTCAGTAAAAAACTTTTTACAACCAAAGCTGAACGGTTTCCAAAATTATTTTTCCCTTTTATTCCGGAGGCATTAAGGGCATATACTGCCAATACCGGGGCATACTGGATATAGTCATCGACATGCCCGGTGTAGGGCAGTTCCTTTTGCATAAAGTCACGCACATCCTCTTTGGTACTGGTCATGAAATGCAAAGCTGTTCCTCCCCCGACCAACAGGAGAGGAGTAATCCAGGGTTTTAACCCTTTTTTCCCGTCCGGGTAACGGAAGTTAAGCAGGTGGATGGAGTCGTGAAGGGAAAAGGAATTTAACTGTACCGATTCCATTGTCAGGTTTATGTCATCCCAGGAACCTGGAGGTTTCAGATTTTTGGGTGGTACAGGTATTGTTGCATAACCCGTAAGCACTGCATAGCACAGGAATTGAAAGAAGACAAATGTTTTTATTTGTCGTGACCTGTTCACTTTATTTTTCTGAAATGCTTTGGATAAATTGGATCGAACACTGGTTGAATACATCGGGTTGATCAATATTACACACATGTCCGCAATTATGGATGACCTCCAGTCGGGAGTTAAAATGTTTTTTCACCAGGTCGCTAACCATAGGGAGAAACATGTGATCGCGTTCACCCATCAGGTAGAGTACCGGGGCAGATGCTTCTTTTACGATGAATTCTTTAAGGTTCAGCCTGATTTCGTCCGACATGCGTAACCATTTTCTGAATTCTCTTTCTCCCAGTTGAATAGCTTCTCTGACAAAAAGTTTTCGTGACTGGGCATGTTTTTTTGAGGGGATTAAAATCCATGCATTTAATCGGTACAGCCACATGTAGGGCAGTATGGAATGCATAAGTTTTGCCAGATTTACCAGTACATTAATTTTTTTATTGAATTGGACTATTGCACCCCCCAGCACAATCGATTCTGCTCTGGTTGGTGCAAGTTTATCGATTGCTCTTATGATGATGCATCCCAGCGAGATACCAACGAAATGGGCTTTTTCGATATGGAGGTGATCCATGGTTTTGACCACATCAAGGGCAATTTCGTCGAACCGGTACAACTCTTCCGATGAATAGCTGGCTTTGGATTTTCCGTGTCCGCGCAGGTCAACAAGCAATACGTTGAAGTGCTTTTTGAAATCCCTCAGTTGCCTATACCAGACAACATTACTTCCGCCGGCACCATGTACAAACACCACCCAGGTTTTGGATGTTCTGTGAAAAAATGTTTTATGATACAACATGGAGCAAATATAGCATTATTTTCCCGGATAAACAGGGCTTACCCATTCCTCTTGAGGGAGATACTTGCTGGCACCAGCCCATTTTACACCTCTTACCAGGATTTCCATTGCTTCGGGTACATCAAAATCTTTCGCTACATGGCCAACCGATAAATAGAATACGCGTCCTTTTCCATATGTTTTTTTCCAGGCAACAGGAATTACTGCCCCATCTATCCATTCACTATGATCGGCATTAAAAGTTGTGGTTGCCAGTACTTTTACGTTCGGATCGACGTGCATGTAATACTGTTCCGAGTGCATGTTAAAGTTTTTGATTCCCCGGGTTACCGGATCCTTCCGGTCAGTAATTTCCACTGTATAATCAATAACTCCACCGGGATGGGCTACCCATTGTCCACCCACCATGAACTGGTATTCTGTATTATCGCGGAAGGAATCTCCCAGACCGCCGTGTACTCCGGCAATTCCTGCTCCGTTTCTGACTGCTTCGAGCAGTCCTTTTTCCTGTTCCTGGGAAATTTTACCCATGGTCCAGGCCTGAATGATGAGATCAACGGATGCCATCAATTTTTTATTGGTATACACACCCAGGGAGTCCGAAACGGTAACAATTGCCCCTTCTTTTTCAAGTAAAGGTTTTAGCTTATAGGTGAATTGTTCGGGTTCATGCCCTTTCCAGCCCCCCCAAACCATAAGTATTTTTTTCCCTTTCAGGGAGGGCAACTCTTCTGATGATTGATTCTGAGCAAGTAATTGATTGGCATTCACTGTAAGAAAAAACAGCATAGCCACGCTTACGAATTTTAAAGGAAGAATTTTTTTTATCATTTTTTGTGATTTATCATGTTTCCATAGGTAAAAATAGGAAATTTACTGATTCCATGCTTGAACAAGTGCTTTAAAGCATTTTGCTGATTTGTCTGCTTTTTCCTGATCAACTGTTCCCTTGTAACTATTCATAAAATTCTCAGTTGAATTCCAAACAGTCTGGATCATTCCAAGATATTTGGGTTTCATTTCTCTTGTAGCCCCCTCAATAAATGAACGCATCATTTTTTCCTGTTTCAGTGCGTTCTCTTCTTTTTCCCAGGGACAGGTAAGCACCTGCAGTCCTTTCGACGCAAATATTACAGCCGTTGGGTCGGGTCTTTCGTAGTGCCAGTCGCAGATTATTACATCTTTTGGGATCAGGTCAATTGCCCTGTGGGTATTGTTATAGCTTCCTTCCCAGAGTCCAATGCCGGTTGTTTTGCCGTCGATCAGGCGATCGCCCCACATCCACATTTCAGTTCCTGTTTTTGCCAGGTGGTTTCTGATTTTGGTTACTTCTCCGGCAAAAAGTTCGGCTTTGTCTCTGCCATTACAGCGAGGACACTGTTCGTGTCCTATATAGAAAACTTCGTCAAGTCCTGCATGGAATCCGTCAGTCTCAAAAATTTTCACAATTTCATCCACCACATCAAAAACCACATCATGAACTCCGGGGTGCAGCGGACAGTAACTTTTGCAATAGAGTCCGTCGGAGTTTGGCCATTTATAGTTTTCAGGCAATTGAATTTTCGGAGTTTCGTCAAATTCGGGATACACTTCCAGTAATTTCCCGGGATTACTTTGCCACGACTGGTGTCCCAGCAGGTTAATCTGTGGAATAAGCCGAATGTTGTTTGAGCGGCACACCTCTACTATCCGTTTGATATCTTCTTTTGATAAGGGATTATTTCCTCTTAGTTCGGGGTGTGACTCGTATTCAAATTTCCAGTCAATACGCAGGATGATGAGATTAACTCCTGTCTTTGCCAGTTCATTTTCTATGAATGCTGAAAATTTGCCAACCATTTCAGGAGATGGTGCACCAATACATAATCCACGTACCGGATAAGGTGATTCGGCATGAAGTTGCGTGGAAACGAGAAGGAAAAATAATAAAGTTGAAAAAATTCGATTCATTTTCGGAAAGAATTTAAAAGAACCTAAGGGTTCCATGAGAACCCTTAGGTTTTCTTTTTAAAAATTTGTGAAATCCCATTTTCCTCTGTAAGGCCTGGTCAACATCAGGCTGGCAAAATCGTCACCAACAAATTTTTCAGCTTTTGGATCCCATAACAAGGGACGTTGCAATTCATATGCAATATTAATGATGTTACAAACTGAAGCTGTCCGGTGTCCTGTTTCCACGTCGGAGATTGTTTTGGATCGTTTTTGTATGGAATCGATCCAGTTCTGGTAATGGTTGTCGCTGAAATATACCCGTTTATCGCCTGGTTTCAGGTCGGTTGAAGCCAGTTTTTCATTGGGGAATGTACGGAGGAAATCCCGGCTGACTTCAATTTTTCCTTCTGTTCCTATGAATTGCACTGCATTAAAGTCGTCCTTTGTTCCCCAGGGTTTGTGGTTCACCCGAATGCCATTTTCGTAGATCATTGTCAGTCCGTTTTCGGCAGGAACAGTGGGGGGCAGGAACTGTACCGGACCCGATTCGTCCATGTTGAGTGCCCATTGTGCGATATCAAACATGTGTGCACCCCAGTCGGTGATCAGGCCTCCTCCAAAGTCGCGATAACCTCTCCACCATGCCCAGGGTCCCTCGGTTTTCAGGGGAGCCAGGTCTTCGTGATATCCCCTGTAGAGAGAGGGCCCAATCCATTCATTCCAATCCATGCCTTCCGGAACAGGCTGTGTTGGCAGATCACATTGTTTTACCGGTTCACCAACATACACATTTATCTCTTTGATTTCTCCGATGTACCCGTTTCTGACCAGTTCTACTGCATGGCGAAAATCACGCCACGAACGCTGCATATTTCCTGTCTGAAACACCCGGTCGTATTTTCGTGTGGCATTTACCATGGCTCGTCCTTCTGCAACAGTTAAAGAAAGAGGTTTTTCGCAATAGATATCTTTTCCTGCTTTCGCTGCATCTACAACAATTTGAGCGTGCCAATGGTCGGGAGTGGCAATCACGACAGCGTCAATATCGCTCCGTTCCAACAACTCGCGGTAATAGTGATACCCTTCTGTTTTCACGTTCATTCCTTTGGTGGAATTGTTTTTATTCGCTGCCTCCAAAAACGGATTGAGTTTTCTTTCAAAAACATCACTGGCAGCTACAACTACTGTCCCTTTGCATTTGCCAATGCCGTTCAGCAGGGTAGGAACCTGTTTGCCTGTTCCTATAAATCCCAGGTTAATCCGGTTATTGGCAGCAACAAAACCTTTCCCTCCCATTACATGGCGGGGTATGATGGTGACGGCTGCTGCTCCGGCAGCGGCTTTCCCAATAAAATTTCTTCGATTCATGGTATTCATATTTTTATTTTATGTAGTAATAAGTTTTATGTCATTTAAAATCAGTTGCCTTAAAGGTTTTTCTTTTTCGTTTTTCGGAAGAAGTATTCTTTTATTCCGGATCTTTTGCACAACGAAATCCGGTATTGAAAAGAGAAGTCTCCACCGAGTTCATGGAACGTCCGCTAACCGAAAAGCTATCTTCTCCATTTTGGTCATAAAAAAACGATCCGCTGCGTATTACACGTACGTTTGGATCTTCGCGAAAAGGTTCATCACTGCCCGGGTAGGGTTTATAGGTGTCGGCACACCATTGCCAGACATTTCCTCCCATATCGGTCAGCCCGGCTTCGTTTTCGCCGAAAACTCCCACCGGGGATGTGAAGAGATACCCGTCTGATGTTTCCGGGGTATTGATCTCTCCCTGCCAGGTGTTGGCAAAATAATGGTTATTGGTGGTTACCTCATTGCCCCAGCTAAATTTGTTTTTTGAAGGTTTACCACTCCTGGCTGCAAATTCCCATTCTGCCTCTGTTGGCAGTCTTTTACCTGCCCAATCGGCATAAGCCACGGCATCGTTCCAGCTTACATGGGTAACCGGGTGATCATCGCTAGCAGTGGGCCCTGAAGTACCGAATGGTTTAAGCCAGTATGCACCGGGCAGAAGTTCCCAGGATTGGTTGTCGAGATTAAAAACGCCTGAGTCACCAAATTTTTCTGCTTCGGTTTGATAGGAGGTCGATTCTGTAAATTGCCTGAACTGAGCTACAGTAACCGGCGATTTATCCATGTAAAACGGCCCGACTTTTACCTGATGAACCGGTTGTTCATTGGGTAATCCGTTTTCAGAACCCATCATAAAAATCCCTCCCTCAAAATAGACCATTTCTCCTTCTGAAACAGCTGCTCCTTGCGAAAGCTCCAGAGTACTTCTGTTGCTGTCTTCCTTTATTGGTTTTGCTGATTCCGTTTTAACCGCTCTGGCTTGATTTTCCTTCTTCTGCTCCCGTGAACAAGAGAACATGATCAGAATGATAACTGGCAGATACAATTTCCCCATACAGAAATAATTTGATTCTGTAAAAATGGGTGTTTTTATTAATTAATCAAAATAATTTATTGAATTTGAGGGTAAATAATTGAATGCAAAAAAAATGAGGGTATAACCCTTGTTTATTGAAAAACTCAGGTTACACCCTTAAAAAGATTGCTATTTTTTGATAAGTTTTCCGGCATAAACGGTATTCCTCTCATCTAAAAGCCGGAAGATATAAATGCCCCGGTTTAAATGAGATATTGGAATATCTTTTCCGGAATAGGTGATTTGTTCCAGTACTTTGGTTCCATCAATCCTGAATATTTCGAGGGTTAGCAGATCGTCGTATTCCACACCCCAGTTGATTTTAACAGTCTCGGAGGCTGGGTTGGGCCATATTTTAACGGGTTCGCTTTGCTTCGGGTCAACATTTGAATTGCCTGTTGAGGAGTAATAATAATCAGTTTTTTCGTCAAAAACCCAGGTAGTTCCATCAAAACTCGAAGTTTTGATCTGGTTCACAATTTTATGGAATAAGTCAGAACCAGTAGCACCGGTTGCAATATACGAACTGTAATATGCCGGATATACTACCTCAGAAAAATTAGTACTTCCATAAACGTATTCATCTTTCGACTCGGCATTCCATCCTTCAGCTGTTGAATCCCATCTGTAATAGGTATCGGTTGCCACATCACTGACCGCATTGTATGTAGTAACTGTCCGACTGGATTTTTCGAGCTCGAAGGTAAAGAAATTAACTGACCAGCCTTCTTCCTCAATTAATCTTCCGGAAGCATCGTAGGTCATGCGATATTCATTAAACAGGATCTCCATTCCTTCCATAAAATAATACATTCTTGAGAGTTCCGGGTTTCCTGAGGCATTGTAGGTATAAATTTCCTTTGATGCGTTATATACTTCTCCCTCTTCTTCAAGCCATGTATTTGATTCCTTCAGGGTTCCATCCGGATTGTATTCATATTTTTGTTCCATATCGAACTGCCAGTCAGTAGTCTCTCCGACAGAAAAATACTTGACAGATTTCAGCCTGCCGGATGCGTCATAAGAGATTTCTGTTTTACTGAAAAGTTCAAGTTCGTCACTTGGTTCCTCGCGGGAATATGTAAGCATGGAAATCATTCTTCCCTGGTTGTCAAATTCCATTTCTGACCTGTCAATAATATACAAGCTTTCTGTTTCGGAATCCCACTGTTTACTGATCATCAATTTGTTTTTTGCTTCCGAGTCGTACTGGAATTCTTCTTTCCATTCATATTGCCAATCATCTGTGTATTCCTTCGTACGTGTGACAGTACTGTCGAGCTGCAGGGATGCAGTAGCATTTTTCAGGTTTGGCAGCAGGTTATCCTTGTTGAATTCCATTAATGTGGATGTTCTCATCAACCGGTTTCCCAAATCTGTCAGATGAGTGATTTTTTTCTGCCTTTGTTCCAATTTTTGTTGGAGACCGGTAATTTCTTCTGCCCCGGCTGAGAAAGAAATCAACAAACTTACAATGATGTAGGTAAAATTTTTCATAAGCAAAAAATTTAAATTATTGTATTTATTATCAGCAATTTTGTTATTAAATTTCTATCACGTTTACCTGGATCAGGATACTTGTAAAAGGTACATCTTTTTTTGTTAACATATGCCTCCGTTCATCATTTTTTTTTGAGTTTGTTGGATTTTGTTTTTTCAACCTGGCGATTTTTTTTCGACAAAAGAATGTATTACTTCTCTTCGGGTGTCATCTGAAATGATCCCAGGTTGGTTATTTTGTAGTCTGCCATTTTAAAGTGTTTATTTGATTTTTCGTCCACCCGGGTAACCTTCATGGTTGATTTTTCCCCTGTTTCTTTGTCGAGTGAGGTGGTTTCCATCATGTATCCCCAGGGAATCCCGCGGGAATAGAGATTTGTTTTAAAGAGGGTACTGAAAAAATCCTGTGTATTCATTTTTAAATCCTGTGTAATCCATATTTCCGACTCCGATTCTTCATCATTGTAGGTATACTCTTCACATTTATAGCCGGCAATGGTTTTCGTGCGGCCGGTTTTTTTTACATTCGGACTGGTCAGGAACGTTTCGGGAGTTTCTTCCAGTTCGGGTTCAACATAGGTCTCTCCGATTGATGAAAAGAAAGCACCCATACCATATACAAGACCCGTTTTTTCTCCATTTTCTTCGCTCAGGATGATGGTTGCACCATTTTCTGCATCAATAATAAAAACTCCCTTTCCTGATGTGGATATATCACCCGAAATCATTTCATAAGCCATTGATTTTGAATTGGGATTCAGGTGAGTCAGGAATTGGCCTTCACTTTCTTTCTCTCCTTTTTGATTATACGATTCCACGTACATCTCTATGAGGTGGTTGAAGGAATAGTTGTCGGCAATAGGAACCGGATCACCTGACATGCCCAGGCCTTTAAGAAGACCCTGCATGCGCTGTTCCTGCTGTTTTGACCTGTCGTTTTGTTTTGTTTCAGGATTTGAACTTTTTTCATCCTTTATCTCTATCGTTTCCTCTATTTGGTCGAGTTTTTTATCGATTGACTGATCAATTTTCTGGTCAACCCTGTCTTCTACTTTCTCTTCCACTTTCTCCTGGACTTTTTCCTGGAGCTTTTTTAATAATCTTTGACTATTGGCCGGTTGGGAAATTCCAATAACAAAAAGCGCTAAGAGTAATACTTTTATTGTTGCATTCATCTGATTAAAATGATTTGTTTTCTAAATTATCGAATGGAACTGTACTATACAAAATTCGTTTAAATATTTATAAAAGTCAATACTTATTGAAAATATTCTTTGATTATTTTTAACTATCTTATTATAATGGAGATAGGAATTGCTGTTGAGTTTTGGGTGGATCAGAGGTTTTCAGGTGAATCAAACAAATTCGTGGAATTAAATGTTATACATGCTAAAATCAAAAATTTAACAAAAAAAATCAATGAAGAACAGGACATATTCAATTAAGGACTTAGAAGTTTTAACAGGGATAAAAGCACATACTTTCCGGATTTGGGAGAAACGCTATAACCTTTTGATTCCCCAGCGTACGGATACGAATATTCGTTATTATACGGATGAGGAGTTACGGAAAGCACTCAACATTTCATTTCTTGTTAAGCATGGTTACAAGATTTCTAAGGTTTCGAAGTGGGATGAAGAAAAAATCAATACGATTGTTCTTGAGCTTTCCATGCGAAGGACTTCCGGGTATGGTTATCTCAATAGGCTGATTCTTAGCATGGTTAATTTTGATAATCAAAGTTTCCATAAGTATACAGAAGAGATTATATCAGAAATGGGATTTGAAGAAGCTTTCACTCAGGTGTTTTTTGAATTGTTTGTTCGACTGGGAACTTACTGGCAGATTGGTTCCGTTTTCCCGGCTCAGGAGCATTATGTGACCAATATAATTCGCCAGAAGCTGATTGCAGAAATCGATAAGCTGAAGGTTTCGGAGAAAAAAAGGAAAAACTTCCTGTTTTTTCTTCCTGAGAATGAATTGCATGAGATGAGTCTGTTGTTCTATTCTTACCTGGCGGGGAAGATGGGTTACAATGTGATTTACCTTGGGCAGTTTGTGCCATGGGATGATCTTGTCAAGATGAAGGAGCAGGTTAGGGTAGACCTTTTGTTTACTGCATTTGTCAACTCGATGACCCGGGAGGCACTGGAGCAATATGTTGTAGCTTTAAAAGAGCTTTTCCATACATCCAAAATTTATATTACAGGTATGCAGCTACAGCGTCATGATCCAAAACTACCCCGTTCGGTAAAAGTGGTGAAGGATTACCAGGAGTTCCAGTCATTATTGGGTTAACCATACTGGTATTGCAGGGTTGTTTTCCAAAAAATTAATTTGTTTTCCGGTATTTGCTCATGGCCAATCCCAGAAACAGGAGTCCGAGGGTCAGAAGGGAGAAAAACTCTTCCAACAGATCAGTAAATCCGGAACCTTTCAGGATGATATTCCGCATAATTTTCATAAAATAAAATATAGGATTCAGTCGGTTGGCTTGTTGAGCCCACTGGGGCATACTTTCCACAGGTGTAAATATGCCTCCCATAAGAATGAATATCATCATGAAGAAAAAACTGATAAACATGACTTGTTGCTGGGTATCAGAAATGGTTGAAATAAAAAGTCCTAATCCCAGTACACTGATCAGATAAATACCTGCCAATCCGAATAGCAGGAACGGGGAGCCAACCATGGGCAGATGAAAAACAATTCGTGCAATCACCAGACCGAAGGCCAGATCGAACAGTGCTATTAGCCAGAAAGGTACCAGCTTTCCAACAATAAAATGATATTTTTTCAGAGGAGTTACATTCAGCTGTTCGATAGTGCCCATCTCTTTTTCCCGCACCAGGTTCATTCCCGACATGAACATGCCGATTATTGTAACCAGGATGGCAAGGATGCCAGGTGCCATATACCATTTATAGTCAAGCTTGTTGTTGTACCAATAATTCTCTGTCAGATCAATCCTGTAATCAGGTTTCACTATGGTTGGGCCTGCAAGGTCAATTATCAGTTGCCGGTGAACAGCATGAAGGATACGGGAGGAGTAGGCATAAACCAGCTGAGCTGAATTTCCGTCGATGGCATTTACGATCAGCTGGAGATCAGTTGAATTTTCGCGTACCAGGTTTTTTTCAAAATCAGCCGGAATCATTAAAACCATATCAGCCTTCCCGGTCAGAAGAATCTCATCGGCAGTTGCCTTGTCTGAAAGAGTTTGATTGACCTGATAAAAAGGTATTCCCTGAAATGTAGTAATCAGTTGTTGTGAGGCTGTGGAATGATCCTGATCGATCACAGTCATGTCAATTTTTTTCAGATCGAAATTAGCTGCAAAAACAAGTACAAGCATCTGTACCAAAGGTACTCCGAATATCATGGGTAACATAGACCGGTTCCGGAAAATTTGCCGGAACTCTTTTTGCAGAAGATAGAGGATGGTACGCATATTCGTTGTTGGTTTTTTATTGCACCGGATATCAGATTTTTACTCCAGCCTTGTTTTGAATTTTTTCACACTTAAAACAATAAAAATCAATGTCATTGCCATCAGAATAATCGTTTCTTTCCAGATAAAAAAGAAACCGCTTCCTTTCAGCATGATGCTTCGAACGATCTCAATAAAATACCTGGCAGGCATGATATAGCTTGCCCATTGCAAAATTTTCGGCATGTTTTCAATGGGAAAGATGAATCCTGAAAGCAGAATCGTGGGCAGCATGAGTACAATCATGGATATAAACATGGCAACCATTTGACTTTTGGCCAGGGTAGAGATGAATATTCCCAGGCACAATGCCATAAGAATGAAAAGTATGGTTTCCAGCATAAGCAGGATAAAGCTGCCGACAATTGGAACACCCAATACCCAGTGGCCAATAAGCACAATGATAAATGCATTGACTATGGAAAGAATGAGGTACGGGAATACTTTCCCCGAAATAATCTGGATTGGCCGGAGTGGAGAAACAAGCAGGATTTCCATGGTTCCCAGTTCTTTTTCACGGGTAATAGAGATGGAGGTCATCATTGCCGATATGAGCATGAGTATGAGCGCCATGGTTCCGGGAACAAACATATAGGCACTTTTCATCTCCTCATTAAAAAACATTCGTACCCGGGGATTTGTATTCAGGGGTATTTCTTTTGCCAACTGCCTGAGGTAATCGTTGATAATCCCATTGGAGTAGGAAGCAACCAGGCGAGCCATGTTGGGATCGGTAGCATCGGTGATGAGTTGAATTTCAGCAACCCCTTCCCGGTGGAGTTTCTCTCCGAATCCGTTCTCAAAAACCAGGACTGCTTTTGTTTTTCCTTTTTTAAATAAGTTTTCTGTTCCGTTGATATGATCCGGAAATTCATCTAAAATGAAATATCCGGAAGAGAGCAGTTTATGGGTGATCTGGTTTGTTGTTTCATCCTTTGAAGGATCACGGATAGCTATGTGTACATCCTTGATTTCGCTTTTTATGACTGTTCCAAAAATCAGTAACTGAGCAACAGGAATGCCAAACAGGATCAGCAGTGTTCGCGGATCGCGGAAAATATGAAAAAATTCTTTTTTTATGAATGATTTGAGCCGTTTCATTTTGAGCGTTTTATGCATGCTTCTGCCTGCTTAGATAACTGATATTTGATTGCATAGTCTGGTTATCTTGCGATATGAATAAATACTTCATCCATATTCTGTGCATGGTATTTTTCTTTTAGTTCAACTGGTGATCCGAGTTCTTCAATTTTCCCGGCATCCATGATGGATACCCGGTCGCAGTATTCCGCTTCATCCATGTAGTGAGTGGTAACAAATACCGTGATTCCGTTATGTGAAGCTTCAAAGATCAGGTCCCAGAATTTGCGTCTTGTTACAGGATCTACACCTCCTGTAGGCTCGTCGAGAAATACAATGGCAGGGTCATGAAGGATTGCCACTGAAAAGGCGAGTTTTTGTTTCCACCCCAATGGCAGTGCTGAGATGAGCTTGTTTTGTGCATTTTCCAGCTCAAGCTTTTTGAGCAGGGTGTTCATTTTTTCTTTTCTTGTTTTGGATGAAATTCCATAGATACCTGCGTAGAGTTGAATATTCTCACGAACAGTCAGGTCTTCATATAATGAGAATTTTTGGCTCATATAACCCATTTTTCTTTTCACTTTTTCTGTTTCCCTGACGATATCAAATCCTGCCACATTTACTTCACCTGAGGTAGGGGCAGACAAGCCACAAAGTATACGCATGGTTGTTGTTTTACCTGCCCCGTTAGCTCCCAGGAACCCAAAGATCTCTCCCTGGAAAACATCAAAATTGAGGTGATCATTAGCCACAAACGATCCAAACTTTTTAACGAGGTTTTTTACTCTGATTATTTTTTTCATGTGATCATGCGTTTGATAAAAACATCTTCTATGGTTGGTTTTGTTTCCTCTATCACAATATTTTCGTGGTTTTTGGTGGTGAGGTAATCTATCAGTTCAATTTTTTTTACCTGGTCATATATCCCCATGAAATGTACGAACTGTCCAAAGGCAAACACAGATTCAGATTTTTGGAAAGCGCGGAGGTCTTGAATTAACAGGAACATATTTTTGCTTCTTATCCTGAATATTTTTCGGGAGAAATTTTTTGTCAAATTTGCCGGAGAATCAATTTCGAGGATTTTCCCATTTTGGATCAGTGCCACACGGTTACATTGATTGGCTTCATCCATATATGGTGTGGAAACCAGGATAGTGATTCCTTTCTGCTGTAGTTTTTTCAGCATATCCCAGAATTCTATACGGGAAACCGCGTCCACTCCGGTAGTAGGTTCGTCGAGTACCAGTATTTTAGGCCGGTGAATGAGGGCACAGGAGAGTGCAAGTTTTTGTTTCATGCCACCGGAAAGCTTTCCTGCCCGTCGATTTTTATAAGGCTCAATTTGATAGTATATATCTCGTATAAGATCATAATTTTCTTTCACGGTGGTTCCGAAAACCGTTGCAAAGAAGGTGAGGTTTTCCTCGACAGTTAAGTCCTGGTACAGAGAAAATCTGCCAGGCATGTATCCAACCATTTGCCTTATTCTTTTTATATTTTCCCCCACGTTTGCTCCATCGATTATTGCTTCGCCGGAGTCGGGGAGGAGCAGGGTCATCAGAATACGCATCAAGGTTGTCTTGCCGGCACCATCCGGTCCAATTAGTCCGAATAACTCCCCCGGCTTTATGTGGAGTGAGACAGCATGAAGAGCCAGCGTATCGTGATATGACTTGGTTATGTTTGTAACTACAATCATCAGATTAATCATTCATCCTGTTTAAAAACTCTTCCCAGCGAACCTCTCCAGGCATTCCCATTTTCAAAGTTCCGTCATTCTTTACAGCAACTTTAACGGCATATACCAGTTTTACACGCTCTTCTTTTGTTTGAATAATTTTGGGTGTAAACTCGGCTTCTTCTGCTATCCAGGTGATCTTTCCGGTGAAGGACTGGTTATCTGTTTTATTTTTATCAGTTATCACAGAAACGTCCTGGCCCAGCTTGATAGCCGGCAGTTGTGATCCGCTAACATATACTTTCAGAGTAAGGATTCCAAGGTCTGCTGTTTTAAAGAGAGGCTTTCCTGTTGTGACCAGTTCTCCTTCCTTTGCGTAGGTTTCCAGGATTGTCCCTGCTGCAGGTGTATATACTCTGCAGCGATTTAGCTGGTCAACAATTGCTGCCAGCTGGGTTTCCTCTACGTCCAACTCTCGTTCAATGGAAGTGAATTGAGTTTTTGTGCTTTCAATTTGTTTGTCAATCACATTGATTTGTCCGGTGATATCGTCCAGCTGTTTTTGAGTAGAAGCACCATCGGTCAGCATTTGTAAAGCCCGTTTTTCGTTGATGCGTAAGGTTTTCTTTTGCTCCTCAAAAATAGCAATTTGAGCGCGAACCGATTGTTTTTTTGCCTGGATAGCTGCACGCCGGGCTTCCATTTGCCTGGTTTTTAAATACAACGGAATAGTGTCAATCACTGCTGCTAAAAATTCTTTTTCTACTTGTTGACCATTTTCAACATGAAGCTGGATAATTTTCCCGGTTGCTTCAGCGGAAATAATTCTTGTTTCTGCTTCAAAATTCCCGAAAGCTTCCGATTGATCCTGATTGTTTCCACATCCGGAAAGCAATACAGATAAAATGAAAGGTATTATTTTATGATTCATCTCATTAAAATGATTTGTTTTCAATGGTATCAGATGGAACTCGTATATTTTATTATTTTTTTTTGTGTCATGAATCGTCATGCTCATTCCGAATGAATTCATTCGTCATTTTTACACTATCCTGTACTTTAGTCGGTTTTCCCCTGGATCAGGTTGTATTTTACTTTTGCTTCACTCAGTTGGATTTTATGAAGTTCATGGTTTAGCCTGGCAACAGTTTCTGCCTGCAGGTCGCGGATATAATCGGCTGTAGTAATGGTTTCATGGTAAAGTTTAGAAGCAGATTTGGCAGCAATCTCTGATCGTAGTGCAACCATTTCCAGGTCTGTTTTCAGCATACTTTCTAATTTGAGAATTTGCTCCCGCTGATGAGTCAGGAGAATTTGTATTTGCTGAATGAATGTTTCTTCCTGTTTTTTGATCATCTCCTGCTGTAACTGTACTACATTTTTTTGCCGCGATGTTTTGCGCCAGTCGAAGATATTCCACGACAAACCCAATCCAACCAGATAGTAGCTGGTGAATTCATCCTGAAGCAGATTTAGTCCGGGCCTTCCATATCCTGCCTGCCCAAACCCAAACAGTTTTGGATTGCGTGTTTTGTTGAGCCAGTCAAGTTGATTGTCCAGATGAGATACCTGGCTTGAAAATAGCTGAATCTCAGGTCTGTTTAGGAAGGCTGGGATTGAAATGTTCAATTCCTGAAAGGTGAAAATGGCATCCTGGGCAATGGTTAAACCTGTTAAGATAGAAAGTACTTGTACAGAAGCTGTTTCTATTTTATCCAACTGAATTTTATTTTGAGTAAGATTCAGCATTTCAGCTCTTAACTCCAGTAAAGCAGATGGTTCCAATATGCCGCTTTTGATCGCTGATTCAGCTGCTTTTGTTTTTTCGGTGATTACTTTTTGTTGAGCCTGAAGCACCTCCTGTTGTTTCTGGACGGCAAGAATGGTGAAAAAAGTCTGTGAAACCTGTTCATTCAGTCTGAATAGTTCCACTTCCAGTTGATTCAGGTTACTTTGTAAAATTGCATCTTCCAAACGTGTACTTGCCGAAGTAATCCCCCCGTCCCATATGGTTTGCGTGAATTCGATATAAGCTTTGTACTGATCGTTCGATACTTTCGGGATAGAAATGTTAGGAATCGGGATGTCGAGTCCGGGAACATCCGACTGATAGGTTGCCTGTAGGTTCAGATTAACCTGGGGGAGACGGGTAGTTATCAGATTTTCTTTTTTAAATGCTGTAATTTGCTGCCAGATAACTTCCTGCTGCAGGTTCGGATAATTCTCCCGTGCATGTGCATAGCAATCTTCCAGAAATATTTCCTGTTGAGAAAATGCCAGCTGGACAGGCAAAAGGAATAGGATTAGCAGCTTCTTCATTTTACCAGGATTGAATGGAGAATGAATGTTGCGATGGTTTCTTTTCTTCTTGTCAGAAACTCGTTGTAGGCATCGGGGTCATCCCCGAAAAACATGATTTGTAATAAGGGACCGGCAGCTACCGGAAAGATTATCAGAGAGAGTAAATTGATCAAGAGTTCCCGGGGATCCATATTTTTAATTTGACCAGATCCCATCTCTGCTTTTAACATGGTGAGCAGTTCACCCGGATTTACACCCTGGCTTTTGATGACAGAAGCAAGGAATTCAGGATCACGTTGCAACTCCCTGAGCAGGAAAGCGGGTAAATATGGATTTAGCATCAGTAATTCCATATACCTTGCACTGAAAATTTTGATTTTTTCCTCTATCGGTTTTTGTGCCTGAATAAATGACCTGATGTCAGGAAAGATCTGCTTAAACACGTGACTGAAAATAGCTTCGAATAGTTTCTGTTTGCTACGAAAATAATAGTGCAACAGCGCTTTGTTGATCCCTGCTTCATCCGCTATTTCCTGCATGCGGGCACCATCCATTCCTTTTTTTGTGAATACAGTCCTTGCTGCTTCCAGGATTTTTTCTTCCGTGTTGTCTTTTCTAATCTCTTCCATGTTTTTTGTTTTTAACCAATTGGTTTAATTAATTGGTCAAAGTTAAAGTGTTTTTTTTAAAATCACCAGGTATTTTAACCAATAAATTTAACTATTTGGTTAAATTTTGAATGCAGAAAGATGGTTAGAGATCAATTTTGAAAAGATGTTTGTTCGGTCAGTGTTTATTATGCATAATACTATTCCGACTATAATAAACAGTACTCTTGTGCTGTTTATACATCAATCATGGATATCTGTTTGAGGAATAATAAATTGAATGGATATATCAGGATTGAGCGATCAGTTTGATTTCTCAACTTTTCCTTTAATGCGGAGAACCACGTTACTATTTACTGCATTTGAGTTTACTGTAATGGATTTATTAAAAGCTCCGGCAATTTTGGTATTATATTTTACTTTTATGGTACCTGTTTCGCCGGGTGCGACTGGTTCACGAGTCCATTGAGGAACAGTACATCCACAAGAGGCGCGAACATTGGAAAGGATGAGCGGTGCATCTCCCTTATTGGTAAAAGTGAATTCGCATTGACCGTCACTTCCTAATTCAATGATTCCGTAATCATGTTCCAGTTTGTTAAATATTATTGAATCCTGCTTATTGGTGTTCGTGTTTTGTGCATTTAATACCAGGGTGTTCAGGAACAGAAAGGACAAAACAAATATCCACTTAGAAGTATTATTCAAATTCAATTTAAACATAATCTTGTATTTTATTTTTGCAAAGTTAAAAAATTTTTTTAATGGTTGTCTTTTCTTTTCTCCGAATGAGTTTGGGAGGTTTTTCATGTTATTAAATTGTTGAATGCATTGAATTTTGAAATAATTCTGTAATATTTGTTTATGCGAAAAATAAACCGGAATTTGACTGAAGGGCATACCGGCCGTCATTTGGTTGGTCTCACCTGGCCTATGTTAATGGGATTGATGGGTATGGTTGTATTTCATCTTGCCGATACCTATTTTATTGGCAGGCTAGGTGTTCAGCAGTTAGCTGCCATAGGTTTTTCTTTTCCGGTGATCATGCTGGTGAACAGTTTGGCACATGGGGTAGGGATTGGCACTTCCTCTCTGGTTTCACGAAATATTGTTGGTGTTGACCGCAGGTTTGTCCGTATGATGTCGAGCCGCGCCATTCTTTTGGGACTAATTATCGTTCTGGTTTTTGTAGCTGTTGGGTTGCTTACTATTCGTCCGTTATTCACTGTCCTTGGGGCTGAGGAAGAGCTATTGGGGTATATTTATGATTACATGAGTATTTGGTATTTTGGAGTTGTGTTTGTTGTGGTGCCCATGATTGGCAATAATATTATTCGTGCCACCGGTGATACGTTTACCCCCGGAATGATCATGATGCTGGCAGCTCTTATTAATTTTATACTCGACCCGCTTTTCATATTTGGAATAGGTCCTTTCCCGGCAATGGGAATAAAAGGAGCTGCCCTGGCAACTGTCATTTCACGAAGTACAAACCTGGTGTTGGTTTTAATTATTCTGATTCGCAGGGAACGATTATTGACTATCTATATTGGCCGTTTCAGGGATGTATTAAAGACCTGGGTTGATGTGTTACATATTGCCGGACCTGCAAGTCTGGCGTTGCTCATTACACCTCTTTCCATAGGTTTGATCACACGAATTATTTCCGGATTTGGAAAGGAAGCTGTGGCTGCTTTTGGTGTAGCCTCGCGTATTGAAACATTTGCCTTGATGGTGATCTCTGCACTGGGGTCGGTGCTCATCATTTTTATGGGACAAAATATCAGTCAGTTGAAGTTTTCCCGAATCCGGCAGGCAGTGAGGTATTCCGGGATATTTTCATTGGGTTGGGGAGCCGTGATCAGTATCGTATTTTTCTTCTTTGCCGAACCGGTTTCTGCCTTATTCTCTGAAAATGAACTGGTGAAGGATACCACCTCTCTCTACTTGAAAATTGTTGGGATGAGTTATGGGTTTCAGGGATTGGTAATGATCAGTATTTCAAGTTTTAATGGATTAAACAAACCTTTGCCTGCTGCGTTTTTTTCCGTAGTGCGAATGATGGGGCTTTATGTACCTTTTGCCTGGATCGGGAGTTCTATTTGGGGATTGCAGGGAGTATTCTGGGCATGCTTTTCTGCCAATGTGATTTCCGGGATTATTACCTACCTGTTTTTGATTCGAACAGTGAGAAGACTGAAAAGCTTTCACTCGCATTTGCCTGAAAACACATATCCTGATGGAATGTATACAGCATGAATCTAGCGTTATTAGGAATTTTACAAATGCCAGGTATGATGTTTTGGGTTATGGAATACCATTCCCTGGAATATCTCCGACTGTAAGTAGAGCTTTTAACAGCAGATAACAATAAATGATGCAGTTTAGCAGAGGCATAATTACAGATAGATGTACCAGCCGCTAAAAACGGTGTCTATTTATTTGTTCAGGTATTGACATTTCCTTATTTTTGATTCCGTTATCCCAAATTTTGGGAATGCGCGTTCATGACCCGGTCAAATTGGAGTAAGCGGATCAAGCTATGGTTAATAACCGGTAGGTAAAAGAAGAAACTATTGAATTGCAGGCATGGTAGCGATATTCGATTCCGTGACCTGTACATCCGGGAAATAGAAGGAGCCAAAACCGGTATAACAGAGGAAGAGTAGCAGGATGGATTCATTCCGCTGTTTAATGGAATCAATTTGGATGACTGGTTTGGCGATGTTAAAGGCCATAAAGGTGCCCCCGATAACTGACTTCAACCGGATATGGCGTATAAAAAGGAACTTATCGTGTTCTTTGGGCACGATTCTCCGATGAAGTTTAGAAATATCAGAGTAAAGGATCTTTAAACTAAAAATTATGTACAATAGAGTCATTGCCATGTTAGCTGTCATACTGCTGGCTGCTTCTCCCGGCCTGGGACAAAATCTTGATACCATCCCCCTGTCACCTGTAACCCCAACAGGAGGAATGCCGTTGATGGAGGCCTTGCAAAACCGACAATCGCAACGGTCATACAGCCAAAAAGACCTTGCGGAAAAGCATCTTTCAAATCTTCTTTGGGCAGCTTACGGAGTAAACCGGTCAAATGGATACAGAACGGTTCCTTCAGCCAAATCGTACCATGAGTTTGATATTTATATTCTTAAACAGGATGGATGGTATTGCTATGTGCCGGACGGACATGCTCTGGTAAAAAAGGGGGATGAAGATTTACGTAAGTATGCCGGATCGCAGGAATTTGTGCATACTGCACCGGTCAACCTCATGTATGTGGCTGATTTTGACAGGATGAAAAATGAGGATGAGCAGAATATGATTTTTTATTCCGCGTGCGATGTTGGATTTATTTCACAGAATGTTTACCTGTATTGTGCTTCAGAAGGTCTTGCTACCGTGGTGCGGGGACAACGTGATACCGACGAACTCAGGACATCGCTCAGGTTACGCCCTGCTCAACATGTAATATTAGCTCAAACAATTGGTTATCCTGGTGAATAATTTTATATATATCAGGATTTTGAGAAATGTCAGTCAGGCTGTCCCCGGTGGTTAGTGAATGGAACCAGGTCATATCATTTGAACAGACTATGAAAGAGCATCCGGGCTTTTTACGTATGTATTCTGTGGTATCAGGTGGAATCCCCGTATTTATCATCATGCTCATTTCATGAATGCATTATTATTTAGAAATATAAAATATTATTTGGTTGGTAATATTCCTGTATCTTTGCCACTTTTGCATTTTGAATCATTAGAGCAATGGACAGATATATTGAACTGTTAAAAAAATTAATATCCATCCCTTCCTTTAGCAAAGAAGAAGAGAGGGCAGCAGAGGTTATCCGGAAATTTTTTATTGATGAGGAGATACCTTATCAGGTAAAAAAGAATAATACCTGGGCGTATAATAAGCATTTTGAGAAGGACAAGCCGACGCTTCTTTTGAATTCTCATATTGATACGGTACGACCGGCATCGGGTTATACATTTGATCCATTTTCTCCTGTGGATGTTGGCGATAAACTATATGGTTTAGGAAGCAACGATGCCGGAGGTCCTCTGGTTGCTCTGCTGGCTGTTTTTGTCCGGTTATTCAACCGGGAGAATTTACCCTATAATTTGGTATATGCGGCAACTGCAGAAGAAGAGATCTCGGGGAGACACGGGCTGGAGATTGTTTTGCCGGAAATTGTTCCTGTTGCTTTTGCTATTGTTGGTGAACCTACCCGTATGGAACTGGCCATAGCAGAAAAAGGATTGCTTGTACTCGATTGCTATGCACATGGCAAATCGGGGCATGCTGCCCGTTGTGAGGGTGAAAACGCGCTTTATAAAGCCATGGATGATATAGGGAAACTCAGGGATTTTAGGTTTGACAAGAAGTCGGATCTTTTGGGTGAGGTGAAAATTACTGTAACTCAAATTGAAGCCGGAACCCAGCATAATGTGATTCCAGATATTTGCCATTTCGTTGTCGATGTCCGTACAAATGAGCACTATTCCAATAAAGATGCTGCAAAAATGATCTCCAAAATTATCGGGTCAGAAATCAAACCCCGTTCGTTCAGACTGAATTCAACGGGTATTAGTACCGATCATCCCATCGTGAAAAAGGCAAAAGAGATGGGAGTTAAAATTTACGGATCCCCAACCACCTCTGACCAGGCGATTCTTTCTTTTCCTTCTGTAAAAATTGGTCCTGGTGATTCAGCCCGCTCTCATTCTGCCGACGAATATATATATAAGAGTGAAATCTTGGCAGGTGTTCAGAGATATATCGACTTGCTGGAAGATCTGAAGATATAGGTTATCATTTTTTTACAATGGTACCTGTTCAAAGTGATACCCATTGATCAAAGAACCCAGAATTATCTGATCATTCAACTGGCTTGTTATCCCGATCGGTTGAGGGGAAATTAAGAAGGCTGTCTTATCAAAAAAGACAGCCTCTTAATTATAATCTTTAAAAATTAAAAATTTGAAATAGCTAAAATTACCTTCTGATTACTTTATAACGGCCAATCAGTTTTTCAGTATCACTTACCAATATGAGGTACATGCCAGCCGGTTGGTCATCCAGAGAAACGGCTTCTACTGTTCCGGATACGTTCATGTCGCGAATGGCAGCACCCATGGAGTTGAATACCTGTATCCTTCCGCCCGGGGTCAGACCGCTTACCTGGATTCTTCCATCGGTTGGATTCGGATAGAGATTAATCCCTGATTTGGATATTTCTCCTGTGCTGTCCAGGATAAGGTCAAGGGTATACTCTGTATGGAATTTTCCGTCGACTGATGTAACGATCAGCACATCGCCGTCGTCCAGGTCGCCTGCGGATTTCTCATTACCATCTTTATCCAGCACGGTTAATGTTGCCCCGAATGACGGGATCAGGTTGTTCAGGAAGTCGTTCAGCAAGGTTTGTGCTGTAGCTCCGCTGATCACATTGTTTACCTGATCAACAGCATACATGTATGAATTCACATAAGCCAGGTATGTAGTTGTG
>Ga0265293_10002220_pt1 | contig 39854 bp, 40 predicted proteins | sample Munlanlewell138R_FD_192505 | JGI IMG/M metagenome (GOLD analysis project Ga0265293, IMG submission 192505) | Leachate microbial communities from a municipal landfill in Southern Ontario, Canada - Leachate well 138R | ecosystem: Engineered > Solid waste > Landfill > Unclassified | place: Canada... | reverse complement strand
AATTTAGCTCCCATACAAGCTCACTATTTGACAGCGGCTTCAACGAGGAAATCAATCTACATCAATCCGACTCTACAGTTTTATTATACTACATACTTGAGTGGTGATTTGATTATACAAACGAGTTGAGAAATTGAGTAAATAAGTTAAGAATCATTAAGAAATCATACAAAGTTCGTTTAGTTTCAGATGTAATACTTGCATTGTAGAAATACAATATATTATACAAAGGATAATAAATGAAAAATAAATTAACACTCTCTTTAGCTGCTATCATAGCAGTCGGAACTTTTGCATTTGCTCAACCATCTTCGCCTAGAGGAGATTTTAAAATGCAACAAAAATGCGGCATGCATACACATTCAAAAATGAATAATGCAGAAATTTTTGGAAAATTAAATTTAAGTGATTCTCAAAAAAGAACAATGGCGCAAAACAGACAAGCAAATTTTAAAAATATGAAATTTGCAAAACAGAATAAAGCCAGAGTGAAAATGAGTAACTATCTAAGCGTTAACGGTTTTGACAAGGCTAAGTTCATCAAAGATAGAGCGCAAACGTCTCAAAATAGAGCAGCTCATGCGGCAAATTCTTTTTCTAGACAGTATGATGTTTTGACACCTTCGCAAAAAAAGCAATTCATTAAATTGCTTAAAGAAAAAGAGACAAACAAGGTTGCAAAAATGGGTAGAAATGGACCAAGAGGCGGTAGTTGCAGTTTCAAACAAGGATAAAATAGGTTATAATATTAAATGATTAAAATATTAATGATCGAGGATGATACTGAATTTTCAACACTTTTGACCAATTTTTTATCTCAATACGGAATAGAAGTTACGAGCTATGAAGATCCATTTTTGGGCCTGAGTGCCGGCATAGATAAGTACGATCTGCTTATTTTGGATCTTACTTTGCCGGGAATGGATGGCATTGAAGTATGTAAAGAGATAGTTGCAAAATACGATATACCGATCATTATATCCTCGGCTAGAAGCGACATAAGCGATAAGATAATCGGGCTTCAAATAGGTGCAGATGATTATCTTCCTAAGCCATACGACCCAAAAGAGATGTATGCACGTATAATATCTCTTTTGCGTAGATACAAAAAAACACATGCTATCAAAGAGCCGGCCTACCGCCTTAGAATTGATGCTAATAAAGAACAGATAATCTTTGATGATACTCCACTAGAGCTGACCCCCGCAGAATATGAAGTTTTGAAGCTTTTGATACAAAATCGTGGTGCAACCGTATCCAAAGAGCAGATTTTATATGGCTCTGAAGTGTTTAATTATGGAGGCGACGCATCATTGGCTGTAATATTAAATAGACTTCGCAATAAGCTGGATAATTCAGTGACTATAAAAACCGTTAGAGGTGTTGGATATCGGTTGTTAGCATGAGTTTATACCATAAAATTCGTATCATTTTTTTAGTGGCTTTTTTGTTTACAAGTGCTTTTTTTGGCTTGTTTCTTTTTATACACCACAATACACAGCAGCATGATATACAAAAAAGATATATGCAAACCGCTCGTTTCGTTTTGGTCAATTTGCATAATAATAATACCGTCTTAAGCCATGATTCACAATTAGTAGAAATACTAAAAGACAATAATTTTAAGCTGTTGCCAAATTCTCCCGAGACAATATCCGATATAAAATCTTTACCATTGGCATTTAGCAGAAAGACGCCAAATAATGGCAAAGTAGAAGTCTATCAAGGCGAAAAAAATCATTATCTTGTATTTGGTGTCAATGATAAAATAGTAATGGTGCTTGAAGATCTGTCAACAAAAAAATTTGCATGGGAAATTATTTTTGGATATGCGGTTAGTTTGGTATTTTTGATTATGCTTTATTTGTGGCTGACAGGAAGCCTAAAGCCGCTCAAGGCATTGCAGACGCAGATACAGAAAGTGGTCAATGGTGACCTATCTGTATCCACGTATTCAAATGCCACGGATGAAGTAGGGCAGGTAGCAAATGCTTTTGATGCGGCATTAAGAAAAATAGAAACCCTTATCAATTCCAGACAGCTTTTTTTGCGTACTATTATGCATGAACTCAAAACTCCAATTGCAAAAGGTGTTATTCTTACAGAATTTGTAGAAAATGCAGATATCAAGAAAGGATATGAAAGTGTTTTTGAAAGATTGGAGCTTTTGATAGAAGAGTTTTCAAAAATTGAACAGATGTTGTCTTCAAATTATAAATTAAAAATAGCATCATATAGTATGATCGACATTGTTGAACAAGCAATAGAGCTTATGATACTTGATGAAGAAGAGATACTCCAGCACATTACAATAGTACAAAATAGCAAGTTGATTGTTAATAGTGACTTTGATCTGCTTAGTTTGGCTTTTAAAAATCTTATTTCAAATGCTATAGCCTATTCTCCATCCCATCATGCAACTATTCGCATAGAAAATAATAGTGTAATTATAGAAAACGACGGCAAGCAATTTACTCAAGATATTCAAAGTTGTTTCATACCGTTTCATACCAGTTCAAACGGAAGCGGTTTGGGGTTATATATAGTAAAAAATATACTTGATCTTTTGAGTCATAAGTTAAAATATGTTTATGATAATAAAAATATCTTTATTATAGAATTTTAATTACACAGATTTTTTTGGAGACAATATGAAAATAACAGTAGCAATTGTAGATAAAGGAGGCAAGGAAAAACTATATTCCCCGCTCATTGAACACTACAGCAAGCTTATCAAATCCCAATCACAAATCAATATAATTGATGTATTTGATAAAAAAATTGCAAGAGCACAAGACGTTTCAGCACAAATGGCTCAAAAAAGTTATTCTGATGCTTTGGATTCGTATCTATCAAAAAATAGTATAACTATAGCACTAGACCCAAGCGCTAAGCAGCTAAATAGCGAGGAATTCGCGTTATTGCTTAAGGATAGAGGCGATGTAACGTTTCTTATTGGCGGCGCATACGGCTTTGAGAAGGATTTTGTATCTAAATGTAATCATGCCATATCTTTAGGTAGAATTACACTTTCACATAAACTTGTGAAAGTGGTGCTGTTAGAACAAATTTTTAGAGGTTTGTCCATAAATAGTAATCATCCATATCATAAATAGAGGAGTGTTGCCAAATGCTAACACAGTCTGAACTACATGAATTTGAAACAAAGCTACTCGCCAGAAAAGCGAAAATTGAAGCTAATCTTAATAAAACATCCACTGAACTTGATGATATTAGGGAATTAGAACTGAACGATGAGGCAGATTATGCATCTATTTCTACAGATACCGCTATCGATAATGCTATTTTAGAGCAACAAAGACATGAATTAGCAGAAATTGAACTTGCTTTGGATAAAATAAAAAGAGGAGTTTACGGTATTTGCGAAATGTGTGAAGAACCGATAGGAAAAGCTCGTCTTGAAGTTAAAAATTTTGCTAGATATTGCATTACATGTCGCGAAGTGGTTGAAAAAAATAGATTAAAAGGATAAAAAGATGAGAGTTGGTTTATATCTCTTTGCATCAATAACTTTTCTTATCGTAGTTGCCGTATTGGCTTTTTTGGCCAATCAAGGGAATTATGATGTGAATTTGTTTGGATTACATTTGAGTTTGCCGGTGGCCGTATGGGTTATATTGCCTGTGGCAATACTTTTGATTCTTAGTGTTTTGCATATGTTCTATTATAGTACTAAAAACTTTTTCTTGCTTAGAAAGTGGCATAAAGATGCACTTTCTCTAGAAGAGGCACTTTATTGGTCTATCCTTCAAGAACCAAAAGAGCAAAATATCGGTATCAGTGATATGCAAGATATTGCTGAATTGCTCAGCAAATCAACTTTGAGTCCATCCGCAGAAATCTTGGTAAGCAATCCGAGATTAAATGAAGCCTTAGAGATATTGACTAAGATAAATAACGGAGAGTATGTAGATTTAAAAACAAAAAAACTATCCAAACAACTCTCTTCTTCAAACCCGTTAGCTATAAAAAATTCTATCAATAGGCTGGCAGTTGACGGCAAATTTGCAGATGAAGTTCTTAATTCGCCAAATAATTATGACGAGAAAGTAGTAAGAGCAACATTGACTCATGTAGCCAAAACCCAAACTCTTGATAAATATAAAAAACATATTCCGCAAATGAGCATGAAACAAATTGGCATAATGTTAAATAGAGCACAAAGTGGCGAAAATGTATCTCTTAGTGAAGATATTATCAAACAAGTTGTGGATAGTCTTTCTTTTGAATGTCAAGATTATGTCAAATTGGCAAGTGCTTCTACTAAAGCTTTGAGCCCAAAAGTATCTTTGACGCTTTTTAACTCTTTTCAACAAAAAGATGAGAAAGCCGAGATCGCCTATCTTTATCTATTGCTTGAATATGAAATGATGGAACAAGCAAAAGAGTTTTTAGATGCAAATCCGGAAAATGATTTTAAAAAATTAAAACTATTTTATGATTTAAAACAGACACATAGCACTTACAAATTGCAAGATATTATGGATATTGATTCACTTTGTGATGATGCTTGATTTTTCTAAACCTCTTTTTGTATTAGCCCCATTGGCGGGCTATACGGATCTTCCTTTTCGTTCCTTAGCTAAACAATTTGGTGTTGATCTTACTGTAAGCGAGATGATCAGTGCAAATGCATTGGCTCATGGAAGTCAAAAAACTCTTCATATGCTTCAAAAAAGTCCGCTTGAGACTCCTTATTCTATACAAATTGCCGGTTCAGATCCGCTTGTCATACAAAGGGCTATAGAGATATTAAACGATCAAGAAGGCGTAGATATAATTGATCTTAACTGTGGGTGTCCTGCTCCCAAAATAGTTAATAATTTGTCCGGAAGCTCGTTATTGACAGATCTACCTGCGATGGGCAAAGCAATTGAAACTATAAAAAAATATTCAAATAAACCATATACTTCTGTCAAGATAAGACTCGGCTTTAATGAGAAAAATCATCTCGAAATAGCCAGAGTTTGCCAAGAGAGCGGCGCTGATTTTATAGCAGTACATGGGCGTACGCGTTCTGGTAGATTTAAAGCACCCGTAGATTATGATGCAATTGGTGAAATTAAATCAAGTATCAGTATTCCCGTCATTGCAAATGGAGATATTGATAGTCCGCAAAAAGCACAATGGGTCCTTGAACATACAAAAGCAGACGGAATTATGGTTGGGCGAGCAGCGGTTGGCAAGCCATGGATTTTCCATCAAATGAAAACAGCACAAATAACGGATGACAAAGCACTTATTAGGAGTGCTGTTTTGGAACATTTCAAACAAATGACCTTGCATTATGGAGACTATGGGGCTATAATGTTTAGAAAGCATTTGCATACATATTCTAAAGCCGGCTATGTCGGAGCTTCAGCTTTTCGTGATGCCGTTAATCGAACCGAGAGTCCAGAGAAAATGCTCGAACTTATAGAGTCTTTTTTTAATTAAATTAATAAGAAATAACGGGTAGAATATCCTTAGGATAATTTTTGCCGATTTGTAATACGTTTAGTATATTATTTATAGATTTGTTATTGACAGTTATGGAGCATTGAGATGGAGTCAAAATATTTGCTTGGATGGAGGGAGTGGGTTTCACTGCCGGAGCTTGGTATAGAGTGGATTAAATGTAAGATCGATACCGGTGCTAGAACATCGGCATTGCATGCATTTTATATTGATCCATTTATGATCGAAGATGTTAAAATGATCCGGTTTGGCATTCACCCCTTTGCTAATGATATGACAACAGTTTTGCATTGTGAAGCAAAGGTTGTAGACGAAAGGCTTGTAACAAGTTCTGATGGCAATAAGTCAATGCGTTATGTTATAAACACAACCATGATCTTGGGAGAAATAAAAAAGGAAATAGAACTTACGTTGACAAATCGTGATACTATGCGATTTCGTATGCTTTTGGGCAGAAGGGCAATGGATAATGGATGCATCGTGGATCCGGCACTCTCTTATCAAAAAGCTAAACCTATATTTTGCAAGGTAAAAGAAAATTAATGAAAATAGCTATACTTTCTAGAAATAAAAATTTGTATTCTACGCGCAGACTTGTTGAGGCTGCTCAAAAAAGAGGTCATGAAGTAAAAGTGGTCGATCATCTAAGATGCTATATGAATATCACATCAAAACATCCAACCATGCACTACAAAGGCGAAGCATTAGAAGGGTTTGATGCAGTTATTCCACGCATAGGGGCATCTGTAACTTTTTATGGTACTGCGGTTTTGAGACAATTTGAAATGATGGGAGTATATCCTCTCAATGAATCAGTTGCTATCTCAAGGTCTCGTGATAAATTAAGAAGTGTGCAGCTGTTATCCAGAAAAGGCATTGGTATGCCAGTAACAGGTTTTGCAAGAAATCCTGATGACATAGACGACTTGATCAAAGAGGTTGGCGGAGCTCCTTTGGTGATTAAATTGCTCGAAGGTACGCAAGGCATAGGAGTAGTACTGGCAGAAACTAAAAAAGCAGCAGAATCAGTGCTTCAAGCATTTATGGGGCTTAATGTGAATATTATGATCCAAGAATTTATACAAGAAGCAAATGGAGCAGATATTCGCTGTTTGGTGATTGACGGTAAAGTGGTTGCTTCCATGAAGAGACAAGGTGCCGAAGGAGAGTTTCGTTCTAACTTGCACCGTGGCGGCAGTGCTGAGCTAATAAAAATTACTCCACAAGAGAGAGCTACTGCCATAGCTGCATCAAAAGTTATGGGTTTAAATGTTTGCGGAGTAGATATGCTTCGCTCAGCAAGAGGACCGCTTGTAATGGAGGTAAATTCATCTCCTGGGCTAGAAGGTATAGAAAAAGCCAGCGGTAAAGATATTGCAGACCTGATGATAGAAGTGATAGAAAAAAAAGTGAATCAAAATATACACAATCCAAACAAAACAAAAACAAAAGGCAAAGGATAAAGCTATTTTAAGAAAAAAATTAAGAAATTATTTTATAATTTCTTTTATATTTTTTTAAAGGTAGGAAAAGTAATGAAAATTGCTGATATTCTATTTGAGATGCAATCTAATTATGTGGCTGAGGATGATATTTTATTAATTGAGAATTATATTAAGGAAAATGGGCTTAATCTGACTAAAATAGATCAAAAGCTTGAAGAGCTTGGATATGATGCAATATTTGATGATTTTGATAGCAACGATTATAGTATAGTTCAAAAGATCCAACACCGTAAACACTTATCAGATTAGATATTTTTAAATATTTTAATATAATAATTTTTGTACAATACTTGCCGTATTGTACAAAAAATTAAAATATGGGAACAAAAATGAAAAAAAGTATTATTGTGTCGTTATCTATTGTATTGTCATCGTCATGTGTATTTGGAAATGCTCCACATCCAAAGGTGATGCAAAATCAAACAAAAACAATCAAAGAAAGAAATGCTATGCGTATTACAGAAGCAGAAGTGATTTTGGCACAACAAGCATGGGGCGATGCTATCGTAGCAATAGGCAAAGCATACACCGATGGCAAAGATTATAAAGTAATAGCTAGAAACGTCGTAGACACAATGTATGCCTACGATGAGGGCAAAGTACTATTTAAGCCAACCAAGGCAGCCCATAAGCAATTTAGATTGACAGAAGATGATGCTGTGTCGTATTTTGTTACAGGTTCGCAAGGAGAAGACCATGGATTTGCACTTCAGCCATGGAGCAAAGTAAGGTTTGAAAATTCAGGCATTATTATAGATGAAGATTCTGCTACTGCTATGGGTCAGTATTACTTCACTGATGCTAAGACAGGTAAAGAGATAAATGTAGAATATACCTTCGGTTATATTAAAGATGAGAACGGCAAGTTGCTTGTTAATGTTCACCATTCATCAATGCCGTACATTCCGACACATTAAAATTATATATAAAGTGCTTTTAGTACACTTAAAGCACTCGTAACAGAGTCAATGCGTGCAGTTTCTTCTACAGTATGGTATCCTGTTGTCGGTATTTGAAGGGTGGTTCCTTGGATTTTATGGCGAGAAGCAACTATAAGTCTTCCAAGCTCTGTAGAGCCTATTGAACTCGGTTTGCCCCCTTCGAGGATAGCTTGTATATTTCTCTCTTTTATATATCTATCTTTATAATCATAACTAATTTTATTTTGACGACAAATCTTGAGAAGTTGTTTTAGCAATGGGGATTTAAATCTCGCATGAGAATCCCTGCGTCTAAAAACCAAATTTTGCTTAGATATACTTTCTTTGTCCGGATAAGGGCTGGTGTCCAATATGAGCAGTTTATCTGTGTATATGTCAAACCTTTGGAACCATTCAAACAAATAACGCCAGCTTTTACCGGCTTCTTCTTCGGCTGTAAAAAATGCGGTGCCTTGATATCCTAATTGATATAGATATACGATCATAGCATTTGTGATTACATTATCAAGTTGTGCAGATACAAATTCATCTTTAATAGTAAGTTTATCCAAAAATGCAATAGGCGTATTTGGAAGTATATGCTCTAAGCCTTCTATCTCAAAAATCAAATTGCCTCTTCGTTCGCATATATTCGTAGTGGCAATGTTGCCTACGCCCATATAGCTTCCTGAGCACGGGCTGTATGCTTGTACGCTCTGGCCTATGAATCGTCCTGCTAGATTTTGGTATGTTTGTTCTGATATGGAATTGCCTGTCAAATCGGCTCTGTTTTTGCTGATATAAGCAGCATATTGAAATTCATTTGGACCTGTACAAATTAGTCCATGTCTGTCTACATGGGAAGATATATAACCAGAAGCAGGATCGCTGCCCTGAGCCACCAATAAGCCTTCGTATAGGGTAGTTTGTATGCCAAGTTCTTCTAGCTCTCTTTTTAAAGTCATAAAAAATGGATTTTCTGCTCCAACAACGGATGGGGTTCTTACTAATTGTTTAAGAAGGTCGAAATAATTTTCGTGTAATTGCATAATTGCCTTGATGTATAATAATATTAATTTATTATGTCAGAAATGAGCTTAAGATTAAGAAGTGAAGTGTAGCGGGGTTGGTGGGTCCTCAGGGACTCGAACCCTGGACCACTCGGTTATGAGCCGAGTGCTCTAACCAGCTGAGCTAAAGACCCGCGGTAAATTATCTTACCATGCTTATTTTAGCGTCAGAATTATATCCTAAATAACTTTGAAAAGCAATTAAATTTTGCAAAATTCCAAAAAGAATTGCAAAAATAATAAAAGAGGTCCCTCCATGGCTAAACATTGGCAGCGGAATCCCCACTACGGGGGCTAATCCGATGATCATATATACATTAACTCCCATATATACAAAAAATAACCAACTAAGCCCAATGGCAAATACCTTTGTGAGATAATCCGTAAAAGGCTGTATGCCTATATAAAATAGATGTAAAATTAATAAAATATATAAAAATATAACAGTTGCCATTCCTAAAAAGCCAAGTCTCTCACCAAGATATGCAAAAATAAAGTCACTAGATGATATTGGAAGAAATTTCATTTGTGTTTGAGTAGAATCTTCTTTTGATTTACCGGTTATCCCACCCGAACCAATAGCTATAAGGGCTTGCTTGACGTGATAGCTTGGATGACTGATCGCATCATGAATTCTTTGTTTTTGATATGCTTTAAGTCCATATGTATACATTAGCGGTGCACTTAACAAAATCATCGCACTCAGCCAAATCCAAATTTGTTTTTTAATTCCAATTACAAAAAGAATCCCAAAACCTACTATCAACAATACCATCGCCGTTCCCAAGTCAGGTTCTTTTGCTATGAGTACAAAAGGAAGAAGAATGATAGCAGCAAAGATGATAAACATTTTAATTCCATATCCCTCTTTGGGAGGAGGGTTTTTTCTGATTATGTATGCTAAAGCCATAATAACACTTACTTTTATAAATTCAGACGGCTGTATCGTCATGCCTGTGCCTGGAATTTCAAGCCATCTTTGTGCCCCAAGAATTGTTTTTCCAAACATATCAACAGCAATCAATAAGAGAATATTAAAACCATAAAGAACCGGCATTAACCACCATAAAATTAAACGCCACGGCATCACTACGGAGATCAAAAAAGCAATGAGAGCAACTACATAATAAATCATCTGTTTTTTAAATAACTCAGGATTTATCTCATAAATAAGCCATGAGGAGAGGAAAAATATAGGCAAAAGCTGTATCATTAAAAGATAATTAAAGTGTTTAAAAACACGCTCATTCAAATTGAGCCAAGATAGCATGTATGTTCCCTATTTTTTTATGATAGTATATCAAAAAAAGTTTCAAAGGTTTGCTATGGATGATATATTGAGATATGAGAAACTAAAACAATTTCCAGAACTTATACACGGAACTACATTAAAAAATAATATTTTTCCTTACATGTTTAGTTTCGCATTGCATACAGGAGAAGATAGCAGTGAAATATCTAAAAATAGAAACTTTTTGATAGAGAAACTAGGAATTGACAAGGATTTTGATATAGTTTTGGCAAGCCAAACACACAGCAGTAACATTGTAGTGATAGAAAGAGGTCAAACGCTAGGCTGGAGAGATCACAGCGATGCTATCCAGGATTGTGACGCTCTTATTACAAACCAAAAAAATATTTTAATAGGAGTTTTGACAGCCGATTGTGTTCCTATTTTATTGTTTGATAGCTCAAAAAAAGTAGTTGCATCGGTTCATGCAGGATGGAAAGGCAGTAGTAGCAAGATACTCATAAAAACAGTTTGTAAAATGCAAGATGTTTTTGGATCCGATCCTAAAGATATATACGCTGTCATTGCACCTTCGATAGGTGTATGCTGTTATGAGGTAGGTTTGGATGTGGCAAATAATTTCCAAGAAGATACAAAAAAACAGTTGTCAAATGAAAAATATATGCTAGATCTAAAAAGAGAAAATTATAACCAACTCATAAATGCAGGGCTTAGAAGTGAAAATATAGAAATCAGCGAGAGATGCACATCATGTGATAATGATAGATTTTTTTCTTATAGAAAAGAGAATGGCTGCAGCGGCAGGTTTTTAAGTTTTATAGGACTTAGGGATAGTGATTAGTAAGTAGTAATTAGTGCCATAGGGTGTGTTTTGTCAACACACCTTTGTGTGTTGAGGCTTGTTGTAGTGCCATTGCAGCGATCGGTGTGTTTAGATCTCCATCTCTTTGACATGCCAAGGCAGGCCTTGGGTATTCATCTCTTGCATAAAAGGATCAGGGTCAAATTGTTCCATATTCCATACTCCAGTTTCATTCCAGATACCTTTTAGCATGAGTTTTGCTCCTATCATGGCAGGAACACCAGTGGTATAACTTACGCCTTGACTCATCACTTCGGCGTAACATTCTTCGTGGTCTTTGACTTGATAGATATAGATTTTACGTTTTTTGCCATCTTTTAACCCTTGCGCGACTATGCCGATATTGGTTTTACCTTTAGTGCGAGGCCCAAGACTCGCAGGGTCAGGAAGCAGTGTAGCCAAAAACTCTATAGGTACTATTTTCATGCCTTTGTGTTCTACTTCTTTGATGCCAAGCATCCCAACGTTTTCCAGGCATTTCATATGTGTGAGGTAGCTTTGCCCAAAAGTCATAAAAAATCGTATTCTTTTTAGTCCTTTAATGTGTTTGACAAGTGATTCCATCTCTTCATGATATAGCAGATAACTATCTTTTGGTCCTACTTCCGGATAATCCCATACCTGCATTATCTCCATCGGCTCAGTCTCTATCCAGGTGCCATTTTCCCAATATCTGCCCTTAGCACTTACTTCTCTGAGATTTATTTCAGGATTGAAATTGGTTGCAAATGGATATCCGTGATCTCCGGCATTACAGTCAAGAATATCAATTGTATGAATTTCGTCAAAATAGTGCTTAGCAGCATATGCGCAAAATACATTTGTTGCTCCAGGGTCAAATCCGCTGCCAAGCAGTCCCATTATGCCGGCTTCTTTAAATGCATTATTTTTTGCCCATTGCTCTTTGTATTCAAATTTTGCCGTGTCTGGGTGTTCATAGTTTGCAGTATCTAGATATGGAGTTTTTGTAGCTATGCAAGCATCCATTATAGTCAAATCTTGATATGGAAGGGCTACGTTTATGACGATATCAGCTTGTGTCTGCTCTATTAATTTTATAACTTCAGCCGTCTTATCTGCATCAACTTGAGCAGTTTGTATTGTAATGCCCACTTTGTTTTTGATATTTTTGGCTATTTCATCGCATTTGCTCAGAGTTCTACTGGCTAATGTTATGGTACCGAATGTATCACTATTCATTGCACATTTAAAAGCTACCACATTTCCTACGCCGCCAGCGCCTATAATAAGAGTTTTTTTGGACATGTCTGCTCCTTAATTTGTTGAAAGAATTTTATCATAAAAAGACAAAAAATAGATGACATTTAAAGTCTTCAAAATCAATTAACAAAAAGATATTACGATATAATAACTTTTTTAAATCATCACACAAAGGAATTTTTTGGAAGAAACTTTGTCATCATTGGCCACATGGGGATATATAGCTATAGCCTTTTTTTCGTTGGGCGGATCGCTTGTCATTGTTGCAGCTGCCGGCGTTTTTTCAGCCATGGGCAAAATAGACTTATCCACGGCCCTAATCGTAGCAATGGTTTTCAATTTTATTGGAGACAATCTATTATTTTATATGTCTCGTTATCAAAGGGCAGGCATAATGCCGTATTTGCGTTCACATCATCGCAAATTGGCTTTGGCGACTATTATGTACCGAAGGTATGGTTCTGTTGTTATGTTTGTTAAGAAATTTATTTATGGTCTTAAAACTCTTGTACCGCTTAGTATGGGACTATCTAAATATAATTTCGGAAAGTTTATTTTGATCAATCTATTCGCATCTATCTTTTTTGTACTAGTTGTCGGACTTGGCGGATATTATGCGGCAGAAAGTATAACTGTTATTTTTAATGTAGTTAAAGAAAAGCCATGGATAGCACCAATTATTCTTTTTAGCGTGTTAGGATTAATTTGGTTTTTGATGGAGAAGGCTACTAATAGAAAATAGGTCTAAGACTACACTTTGAAGTGTAGCCAGACTCTTGGTTATTTGTTATATTTTGTTTCTATGAATTTCTTTATTCTTCTGATGCCATCACGGATTGTTGTAATATCTGTTGCAAATGAAAATCTAAAATATCCTTCACTGCCAAACCCGATACCAGGCACTACCGCAACGCCTGCTTCTTGCAGCAGCTCTTTGCAAAATTCAATAGAATCATTCGAAATTTCTTGAATATTGACAAACAGATAAAAAGCACCTTGCGGTTTAAGTACGCTTATACCGTCTATTTCATTTAGCAATTCAACAGCTTCATTCGCTCTAGATTCAAAAGCTTGTCTCATGTGTTCTATCTCTTCATCAACTTCACCGCTTAGAGCAACAATAGCTGCCTTTTGCGTGATAGAGTTAATATTGGATGTGCTTTGGCTTTGTAGATTGTCCATAGCGGTTATAAGCTCTTTGTTTGGGCTGGCAAGATATCCAAATCTCCAACCTGTCATCGCAACTGATTTGCTAAGACCGTTTATGGTAATTGTTCTTTGGAACATATCCTCAGATATGCTTGCAGCTGCTACAAATTCAGTACCATAAACAAGTTTCTCGTACATCTCATCACTTGCAACCAAAATATCAGTTCCTTTGAGTACTTGTGCTATCTGTATTAATTCATCTTTGCTATATACAGATCCGGTTGGATTGGAAGGTGATGTGAGAACAACCATTTTTGTTTTTGGGGTAATTGCATTTTTTAACTGATCAGCAGTCATTTTAAAGCCGCTTGTTTCATCCGTATCAATAATAACAGGAACGCCGCCGCTATATATAACCTGTTCAGGATATGTTACCCAGTATGGTGCAGGAATTATAACTTCATCACCTTCATCGATTACAGCTTGAAAAAGATTGAATAGCGATTGTTTTGCACCATTACTGACAATAATTTGATTTGGTGCATAATTTAGACCATTATCTCGTTTAAGTTTATCACTGATGGCTTTTAGAAGTTCAGGAATTCCGGCAACAGCTGTGTATTTTGTAAAACCTTCATTGATAGCTTTTATAGCCTCTTCTTTAATACGCTTTGGTGTATCAAAGTCCGGCTCTCCGGCTGAAAAACTGACAATATCTTTTCCGGCAGCTTTGAGTTCTTTTGCTAATGTAGCAACTGCAATAGTCAAAGATGGGGAAAGTGCTTGAATGCGTTGTGAAAGCATAGAAAAACCTTATGTTTAAATAATATAAATATTATACTATGAGTTTCATAGCAATTTGCTTGAAAAAAAGCGCGAGAATGCTTAGCTGTCCATTGATTTAAGGAAAGCATTATAGACCTCTTCTAGTTCATGATCTTTTTTGTGAATGCTTGAATGGTCACCGGTTTTAACAGCATGTTCAAGTACTGCGATACGTTTAAGTAGATAATGAAATACTTCTTTATCAATATCCGGCAGTTTGTTGTGGCTAAGCAAGCTTTTGTCAAATCCCTTAGCAATGATACGAGCTGGTATGCCAATAGCTGTAGAGTTATCCGGAACATTTTTTACAACCACGGAATTGGCGCCAATTTTTACATTATTCCCGACTATAATATTACCCAATATCTTTGCTCCAGCACCAATTACCGTACCACTTTTGATTGTTGGATGTCTTTTGCCTTTTTCCAGGCTCACTCCGCCAAGAGTAACTTGTTGATATATTAGAACATCATCTTCGATAACAGCGGTTTCCCCTATTACTATGCCAACGCCGTGGTCAATAAAAACCCTTCTGCCTATGGTTGCCGCAGGATGAATATCAACAACTGTTAAAAATTGTCCAATCGCCGAAATTAGTCTAGGAAGATATGGGACATTGTGACGATATAGAGAATTTGCTATTCGATAAAAAAACAGTGCCCAAAGCCCAGGATAATTAAAAAAAAGTTCAATATTTGAGTGCAGAGCAGGATCGTTTTTTTTGACTGTAACAAAATCCTCTCTAATAAGAGTAAAAAGCGACACCTTTTATCCTTGTTCTTTGATTAGATCTAATGTTTGAATTGTCTTAAGATAGCTGTTTTCACTTAAATACAAATAAAGCCTTCCTAGTATCTCTCTTTTTTCATCAGCATTAAGGTGTTTGGATTCTTCTATTTTTGATTTTAAAGATTTATCCACAAGGCTTGTATCATAATCCAAATCATCCAGTACATCCATTAGATTTTGAGCTTCTATAAAATTGTATGGCTCATAATCTCCGTTTTTATCAAATTTGATTACCACTTCCGTTGGGTGAGTAAAGAGATTGTGACGCATGCCAAGGACTTCTTGATATGCGCCTGTCAGGAAGAAGGCCAAGAAATATTCCTCTTTTTCCACATCAATATCATGTAGATAAAAAGGTGTTTTTGGTTTAAAGCCGATCTCTCCGTCGCTGTCGCACGTGATATCCCAAATACTTGCCGGATTGGTTGGTTTTATGTCCAATTTATTAAGCGGCATAATAGGAAAATGCTGTCCTAACCCCCACCAATCAGGAAGCGATTGAAATACAGAGAAATTTACAAGGTATTTCTCTTGGATACGATCTTGAAGTCTTTTTAGTTCATTCGTATCTTCGTCTTTTAGTAAAAAAATTACTTTTTTGATGATGAGGTTGACCAAAATTTCTGTATTAGAACGATCTTCTAGATCTATATAACCCAAATCAAAAAGAGTAAGCAGGCTTTCCATATGATCAAGAGCATCATGCAGATATTCTCTTGCATTTGTGCGTTTAAGCAAATTGTACAGATCAAAAAGCTCTTGAATGAGAGGAGGATTTTGTTCTTTTAAGCGTAAACTTTTTTCATTATATTCTTGACTGAAAAGTTCTAATACCGGAGCCACCAACACTGAATGACTAGCAGCTATAAATCTGCCAGATTCTGTGAATATATCTGGCTCTGGTACGTTTTTACTTTTGGCGATCTCTTGCATTAAGTAAATGACATCATTTGAAAACTCTTTAAGCGAGTAGTTTCTCTCTTGAGTTTGTGTGTGTTGACTGTATTCAACCGCCAGTCCGCCGCCAATATTTATAGCTCTAAGAGAATCCACACCTCTTTTTTTTAGTTCGGCATATATGTTTCCAGCCTCTCTTAATGCTTTTTTAAGTGGTGCAATATCGCCCATTTGAGATCCAATATGAAAATGGATCATCCAAAGATGGCTTAGTAGATTATGAGCTTTTAACATCTCATATGCTTCTAAAAGCTCAGTGGATGTTAGGCCAAATTTTGAACTAAAACCACCGCTTTTTGCCCAAATACCTATACCTGAGCTATGCATTCTAATACGTACACCGATTTTCGGAACGATTGGATCTTTGCTTTTGTTATTGAATTCTTGATGAACATTGATAATAGTTTCAAGTTCTCCTAGCCCTTCAATGGTGATAGTTATGTTGTGTCCCATTTTGGCCGCTATGAAACAAAGCGCTATCATCTCTTTGTCTTTAAAGCCATTAACCGTAATAGGCGCCCCAAGAGGAGTATGAGACATAGCAATGATGAGCTCAGCTTTGCTGCCTGCTTCTAATCCGTAATTATATCCTTGCCCGACATTAACAAGCTCGTGTACAAAATTTGGGAATTGGTTTACTTTTAGCGGAAATACAGCATGAAAATTTCCAGTATACCCAAATTCTTTTTTGGCAGTTTTGAATGTATTAAACAGTGTATGGATCTGTTTTTCTATCAAATGCGGAAAACGCAAAAGAACAGGACCCCTATAGCCCTTCTCGCGAATATGGTTTGTGATTTCTAAAAGAGATGGTTGATTGCCATAATTGACATTGACAGTATCTTTTTTTATAATGAAGTTACCATCACCCCAAATATCTAAACCAAATTGCTTCATCCAGTATCCTAACGCTTAATTTTTTTTGTTATTATATCTAAAAGAACTGTGTTTAATTATGCTGATGCTAAATAATTTTTTCAAGTATCAAGAGAACGACGGCGCTCAAAAAGCCCCCGGCAATACCGGCAAGCACATCATCGCCCATTACGCCAAGCCCTCCTTTTACTTCTCTATCTATCCAGCCTATAGTAGATGGCTTCCATATATCAAAAAGACGAAAAAAGATAAAGCTAAGCAAATATGCTATTAATATACTATATTCATTATCTAAAGAGAGCGCCGTCTCATATGCGATAAACATTGATATCCACATTCCGCTCACTTCGTCTACTACTATTTGGGGATTATCATGAGAACCTGTGGCTTTTTCATATTTATTTATCTCTAAAATACCAATAATGGTGACAGCAATTGCTAGCATAAAAAGTGTTTGAGTGCCTAAAAATTTAATAATTAATATTCCAGCAATCAATGCTGCAAAAGATCCTGCCGTACCGGGTGCTTTTGGAGCCAAGCCTGAGCCAAAAAATGTGAGAAATAATTTTTGTAGTGTCATATATAACCTTTGTTATGTAAGTGAGCTAGTTTGATATAGTTCGATCAGTTTTGTATAAAATGTCTTGTTCGTTTGTTCTTCAAGTAGCCCTGAATTTGGCAAAAGAGCATAGTATAGATCCTGAATATTCTTAAATCTATTAGGAAACAAGGATGATAAAATAGTTGCAGAAACTTCTTTCCTTACTAAAATAGTTGGTGGAACTATTCCGCTTTGAATTAATTTTAAAATAGCATTTGAATTATATTTGATATGATGATGTTGTCCATGAGGACAATTCTCGTCACTTACCAATGTTGTACAAATATTGCAATATACATACTCTTCTATCGGTGCAATTTCAATACCCAAATTTTTGCATTGGTCAAATACGGTATTCGTTCTATTGTGGTCATAATAAAGTCCAAGTCCGGCATGATTTTTGCCAACTACAAGTTCATGACAACCATAATTTTTTGCTAGAAAAGCATCCAGTATAAGCTCGCTGTATCCGGCAAAAATATAAGTATTTTCAAACGGAACAATTATTACTTTGTTTGGAGGTAAAAAATTTTCTACAAACTCCAATACCGATTTGTATCTAATTTCATAACTTAAGCCCTCATTGGTAAAAGGTTTGCGTAAAAACAAAACAACCAAATCAGAACGACTTAAAGTTTGTCTGATGAGTTTTTCATGGGCACGATTGAATGGATTGGCAGCAAGCACTATCCCTGCGACATGCCTGGCACTGGTTTTTTTGATTATCTCTTTAACTTGTTTGAGATTGTTTTGTATCAGCGGATATTCTACCTTATATTGTCCGCTCACAGCAATAGTGCCGAGTCTAGCAAGAGTATTGCGAACACCCGGGTGTGATAAATCATTTGTTCCATATATGTTGTTGACTCTTTCATGCGGATCAATCTCAAATGTCTCTTCAACAATAAGTTCTCCTACTTTGTGTTTGTCACTAATAAGGTCAATTGTTTCGTTTGGTTTAATCGACATGAGTGTTTCATGATTTTTTTTCCCTTTGGGCGCCAATATAAATGAAAAAGGAAACGGCATGCCTTTGTAAGTTTTATTTTGATTTACATCTTGGGATGTTTTTTTATTCATAAGGCCCACAACCGGTGCAATCAGTCCGGCTTGGACTAAAGCCAACGATGAAAGGGCTTCTGTGTCTATATATAATGATTTATTTTTTTTTGTAGAGACCATATTTTTTCCTTTTTTCCCATAAGCTTTTTCTAGACATTCCTAATTTTTTTGAAAGTTCAGTATCAGGGAACTGACTCTGAAATTGGGTCAGAACAAATTGTATATACTCATCAATTGTCAAAATATCATTTTGACTATGTATTTTGTTATTTGTATTTATTGTAATTGTATCAAATGGAGAGTCTATCTCGTTACTGTCCACTAATACAAAATTACAAAAAGATAGACATTGAAAAAGTATCTCTCGTTCTGACTTCTTTAAGCAGTTAAAGTTAGTTATATAAAAAAGAGTATTTTCGTTTTGATTGGATAATTTTTCTTTCCATGACGGTGTTCCAAGAGATATAAAAACAAGCGATAAATGTTTTTTTTCTGCATATTCAAAAATAAGCTTATCTGCCATTGTATAATGATTTGTTACTATTACACAAGGAGTTGATATGGTGGGATGATCAGCCTCTGATTCTGTAATATTGAATTGAGAATTGATGTATTCTTGATAAAAATTATTTTTTTGTTTGAGTTGCTGATATTCTTTGTAATGCTCAATCTTTCTAAATAATTCTTCGATCCTAAAGGGCTTGAGTATATAATCTTTTGCACCCCATTTGAGAGGATCGCCCACAGTATCATTGTTTATATAGTTGACCATGAGAATAATAATTTTGTCTTTATATTTTGATATTAAAGGGGATATGGATTGTCCAGGTATATGCGTTGATAGCAGATACACATCCCCTTGAGTATTCATTGCTTCTTTTGGTGACCTGTAAATCTCTATTTGAAAGTTGTGTTCAGTTAGCTTTGAGGCTATACTTTGAGCCAAATATAACTCATTTTCTATGATTATGATCTTCATAGTTCTTTCCAGTCTATATATGATAGGGTTGCAACTGCATGGACCGTTATGCCCTCGTTACGGCCGACAAAACCAAGTTTTTCGGCCGTTGTAGCTTTTATGTTTGTATGTATAGCTTGAATGCCAAGCAGCGAAGCTATAGTAATTCTCATTTTATCTTTATAAGGTGTGATTTTTGGAATTTGTGCCAATATAGTTATATCAACATGTTCAATTTTTAAACCGTATGAGTTTATTCGCTTTACGGTATCTTGTAAAAGCAGTGCTGAATTAATATTTTCAAACTCCATGCTCGTATCGGGATATAATTCTCCAATATCTCCCATTCCAGCAGCTCCAAGCAAAGCATCTATGATAGCATGAATTGCAACATCACCGTCACTGTGTGCCTTAAATCCATAAGGAGTATCAATTTCCACACCGCATAATATCATTTTTTTATTCTCTTCAAAAGGATGAATATCCAGGCCAAATCCGACAAATGTTTTGTTTGAAACAGTATCAAGACATGGCAACTTTGAGAGATCATCTTTGGTTGTAAGTTTATGAGCCTTTGTTGATCCCTCTACAAATAAGATCTCTTTATCCAAAGATGCTATTGCACTGCTGTCATCGGTAAAGAGCTGTTTGCCTTTGATGGCTTGCTTGAGTAGTTGGGTAACACTTAATTGCGGTGTTTGTATAAGTTTTGCTTTTTCACGACTAGCAGGCATGTTGTCAATATATAATGTATCTGCAACATTTAAAGAAGGAACTATGCAGTCAGCCTTGCCTTTGGCATTAAGTATTCTATCTATCATTTCATGATCAATACAGCATCTAGCAATATCGCTTACCAGTACAAACGGCGTTGATACATGATCTAGTGCATTTGAGAGAGATTCTTGCCTAGTAGTGCCGCCATGTATGTATGTATATGACGCAAAGTATTGCATGTATTTAATTTCATCCAAAGAAGAGACTATTATAATATTTGAAAAATTGTATTTTTCAAATTGTTTTGCTACAAATAGCCACAATGGCTCATCTTCGATGTAAATCCACTGTTTTTTGACCGGAGCATTAAAGCGTGTAGAATTTCCAGCTCCCAAAAGTATCAATGTGATATCTTGCACTTATTTATCCTTGTTTTTTCACCTTAATGATGAAAAGTGTAACGAAATTATACATATTGCAAACTTGATATATTCTTGATTTATATTTTTTTAAGCTTTTTTGGGGTAAATAGAAGGTAACTTTTTATTTCTTTTTTGTTCAAAATATAGTAGAAAAACTGGATTTTTTATAATAATTTAAGATTTGATAGGTATAACTACAAAATCACTAAGGATGTAAATAATGAGAGAAAAGTGGATAGACAAACGTATTGATGATAATGTTAGGACTCAAATGTATTATGCTAAAAAGGGCATTATTACTGAAGAGATGGAGTATGTAGCAAAGATAGAAGGAATTGACGCTGAGCTTTTAAGAAGCGAGATAGCCAGAGGTCGATGTATCATTCCAGCAAACATCAATCATAGACATCAAGTTCCAATGGCGATAGGTATGGTTGCTAGCTGTAAAATAAATGCAAACATAGGCTCTTCTGCCCTTGCGTCTGATACTGCAGGCGAGATAGAAAAAGTTGATGTGTGTCTTAAATATGGAGCAGATACGATTATGGATTTAAGTACGGGTGGTGATCTAGATAGTATTCGTGAAGCGGTTATTGCTCACTCTACGGTGCCTATTGGTACAGTACCGATATATCAAATCCTGCACGATTGCAATGGTAAAATAGAAGATCTAACGATAGAAAATATGCTTTCGGTTTTAGAAAAACAAGCCAAACAAGGTGTGAGCTATTTTACTATTCATGCCGGTTTTCTGCTTCGTTTTATGCCTCATGTAGCCAAGCGAAAAATGGGGATAGTGAGCCGCGGAGGAAGCCTTATGGCTGCTTGGATGATGCACTATCATCGTGAAAATCCATTTTATGAAGCCTATGATGCTATTCTTGATATCTGCCGTAAATACGATGTAGCATTATCGCTTGGTGATAGTTTGCGCCCGGGATGTTTGTATGATGCGAGTGATGAGGCGCAGCTAAGTGAGCTCAAGGTGCTAGGAGAGCTTACTCTAAGAGCTTGGGAGAAAGATGTTCAAGTTATGATAGAAGGACCTGGACACGTGCCGCTCAATCAAATAGAGCGCAATATGAAAATCGAGAGAGAATATTGCCATGAAGCTCCTTTTTATATTTTGGGGCCATTGGTTACCGATATTGCTGCCGGGTATGATCATATCAGTTCTGCTATTGGTGCAGCGGTGGGTGGTTGGCATGGTGCTGCTATGCTTTGCTATGTTACACCAAAAGAGCATTTGGGGCTTCCGAATGCTCACGATGTAAGGGAGGGTATCATAGCTTACAAGATAGCCGCTCACGCTGCAGATATTGCGAGAGGCCGCAAGGGCGCAAGAGATGTAGATGATGAGATGAGTGATGCAAGATATAGATTTGATTGGAATCGTCAATTTGAATTAGCGCTTGACCCTGATCGTGCCAAAGAGTACCATGATGAGACTTTGCCTCAAGATGTCTTTAAAGATGCAGAGTTTTGCTCTATGTGCGGACCAAAGTTTTGTTCGTACAAGATAACTCAAAATATTATTGCCGAGCATGGCAACGAGATGAAAGAGGCTTGATTTATCTAAATAATGATACAAAAATAGATTCCAGTGTCAAGTTAGAGGATGACAAAGTTCGTCATTCCTGCGAAGGCAGGAATTTATAGTGAAATAAACCAATAAAAAAAGGAAAATTATATGACAAAAGAAAAAGTTTTAGAAGCATTAAAAAATGTAACTTATCCCGGTTTTACAAAAGATATAGTAACTTTCGGGTTTGTAAAAGATATTGAAATTAGTGATAATCGTGTAGCACTCAGCGTAGAGATTACCTCTAGCGCACCTGAGGTAAAAGAGCAGCTTAATAAAGATATTGAAGTAGAACTCCAAAAGATAGGTGCGAGCGAAGTGATAGCCACCATTATGCAGCCAAAAGCTCCAAGAGAAATGAGTAACTCAATGAGCGGCAAAAACTTGGTGCCGCATGTTAAAAATTTTGTTATGGTAAGCTCAGGCAAGGGCGGAGTAGGTAAATCTACTACATCAGTCAATCTTGCAATTGCAATGGCAATGCAAGGTAAAAAAGTAGGACTTTTGGATGCTGATATATACGGGCCGAATATTCCTCGGATGATGGGCTTAATTGATCAAAGACCGGAGATTCAAGGCAATAAAGTATTGCCTCTTAAAGCATACGGTGTTGAAGTCATGAGTATGGGATCACTTATGGAGCCGGGACAATCTCTTATTTGGAGAGGCTCAATGATCATGAAAGCTATTGAGCAGTTTTTGCGTGATATCCTTTGGAGTGAATTGGATGTTTTGGTTATCGATATGCCACCAGGTACAGGTGATGCGCAACTTACTTTGGCTCAATCAGTGCCTGTGACAGCCGGTGTTACTGTTACAACACCACAAGAAGTAAGCCTTGATGATAGCAGAAGAAGCTTGGATATGTTCCAAAAACTTCATATACCTATTGCCGGAGTAGTAGAAAACATGAGCGGATTTATCTGTCCATCATGTGAGACAGAATCTGATATTTTCGGTATGGGTACCAGTGAAGCAGTAGCTAAAGAATTTGACAGTACTTTAATCGTTCGTGTGCCTATCGAGCCGGCTATTAGAATCGGTGGAGATACAGGTATGCCTATTGTATATCATAAACCTGATAGTGAAACTGCGAAACGCTATCAAGAAGCGGCCAATAAACTTATTGCATTTATAGATAAAGTGAATGAAGAGGGCGGGGCAGACAATTCTGGCATCCAACCTACTACACCTCCAGGAGTAAGTGCATGCAGCACAGGAGCGGCTCCACAGCAAAACAGCGGTGGATGCGGTACCGGCGGATGCGGCTGCCATTAATTTAGTTTTTAGAAGTATATTCTAATAAAATGTGTCGCCCGAACGGCCTTGAAAGCCAAGCTTTTTACAGTAGTGTATAAAAAAGCTTGTGCGATTCGAGAGTGGCGGCGATTTTTACACTACTTTTTAAAAAGGCAGTAAAAGAAAAAACAATTTAATTTGTTAATATTTTTTTATATCTCCACTAGATGATTGCATAGTTCGTTTTTGTCATTCTTTTGCATAGGAAACTCTGCTTTTAAGATTTCTCCTATCGTTTGAATGGATTTTATATACCCTTTTTCAAAATCTCCATTTTTTACATCTATTATAAATTCATCAATGATATTTTGCCATATGCTATTTGGCAGTTTATCGCTGACCCCATTGTCAACTATTATCTCAACAAAATGTTCAAAAATACTTACAAATATCATTACGCCTTGATGATTGGTCGTTTGATTGAGTCCAAGTGCCATGAAACTTTCATATGCTTTTGCAGAAGCTTGTTTGTGTAGAATTTTTTTAGGTATTAAAATTTGCTGTATCTTGTCAATAGAAAATAATAAATAAGTGATTGCAAAAGTGACAACTTGTATCTCATATATATACAATGCTTCCATATGAGGCTTCCATATTAATAAAAAAGCCGGCATCAATATAGCAATTAAACTCGCCAAAAGAAGAGTAATTGTTGTGTAGTCACTGCTTTTTTGTGTCAAAACAGCTATCAGTTCGCATGAGCTTTTAGTTTCTGCTTCGCTTATAGCTTGGTGTATTTTTTCTTTCGTTTTATTCTTAAGTATACTCATTTACCAACTCCCGCTTGCTCCGCCGCCGCCAAAACTTCCGCCGCCGCCGCTAAATCCACCAAAACCTCCACCCATACTGCCAAATCCTCCAAGATCACCCCCGCTTCTAGAGCCGTATCCGCTTTGAGATATATTTCCAAATAAAACTATCAGAAATACAATCACAGCTATAATTATACTAATCGGTATGACCATAAACATAACCCAGCTAATTACTCCGGCTATACCGCTGGATACCAGTGCAGGTATTATTTTAGATTTTCTGGTGGTCCCTTTTTTTAAAAATATGTTTGATATCATGATAAATAAAAATAGTAATGGCATCAAAAACTCAAATATAGAATCTTCTTTTTTGGCCTTGTTTGGTTCGCTAGTATATTCTCCTTTGGTGACCTTAATAATACTATCAATGCCTTTGCTCGCACCTTCATAATAGTTGCCGGTTTTAAAAAATGGCAGGATGTCTTTTTGTATTATTGTATTAGCTGTGGCATCATTTAAAGCCCCTTCAAGCCCATATCCTACTTCAATACGAACCTTATGTTCATTTGGTGCAATTATAAAAAGTACCCCATTATTTTTTTTAGCTTGACCGATACCCCAGTGTCGCCCGAGTTGGTATCCGTAATCAGATATGTCATATCCATCTAAAGATTTTAGTGTAACTATTACAATTTGATTGGAACTATTATGTTCATAGGCTGCTAATTTTTGTTCTAATATACTTTTTTGTGATGAGTCAAACAATGATGCTTCATCTACAATTCTTGAATTGCTTAATGACGGAAATTTTGGTTCGCCATATAGTCCTCCAATCAGGAGTACTAATACCAATAGGCTCTTTATGAGTGGCATTTTATCCCTTTAAAAAGTTACTTTTGGAACAGCTTGGTCCGCAGGAGAGACGCTAAAGTTTTGTTTTACTTCCGCATCCGGATACAAAATAGCCGCTACCCACTTGCCTGGGATCGTACGAAGTTCAAGATTATACTGCTTGACTGCTTCTATATAATCTTTTCTAGCTACTGCTATACGGTTTTCCGTGCCTTCGAGTTGTGCTTGGAGATTCAAAAAATTTTCATTTGCTTTAAGTTCAGGATAGTTTTCCACAACCACCATCAGTCTAGATAGCGCGCCGCTTAAACTATCTTGGGCATTTTCATAAGCCTTGAATGCTTCTGGATTATTTAAAACCTCAGGTGTAAGAGTCATTTGACCCACTTTTGCCCTAGCTTCAGTTACTTGTGTGAGTACATCCTTTTCATGCGACGCATAACCTTTTACGGTTGCGACTAGATTTGATACCAGATCGGCCCTTCTTTTATATTGATTGTCTAATTGGGCAGCATAAGTTTTTACTTCCTCATCTAATTTGGGAACATTATTAACTCTAGGCAAAATTACTATAGCAGCAATTAAAAGCAACAAACCGACTATAATTCCAATTATTTTCATAGTTAACCCTTTTTTAATAATTTTAATCTATCAAAATTATAGCCAAAATATATCAACTTTATAGTTATTTGGCTATAATACAGAAAATGGTCAAGGGGAGGCTAAAAATGACTATGAAAGACAAACTACACACATTGCTCAGCAGTGAGATTATTCCAGATTTGGAAAGTGCTATTGATGAATTATTTGAGGCTATTAGTGAAGGCAACGGAAGTTTGACTGAGCAAAAGGAAGATCTTGAAGAACTTAGAGAGATGCGTACTGAGTGTTTTGCTATACTTGAAGAGCTTAATCGTGACGAACTCGAAGATGAAGAGATTGAAGCTCTTTATGAAGAACTAGTGGGGATGAAGAGCGGCGATAATGATGAAGATTGATTTGTGGTTGGCACAATCGGCCCGGATCGAGATTTTATGTTAAAAAAAATGGCTTTAGTGGAGGGGACTACCCTTTTGTTGTTGATGTTCGTGGCGGTTCCTTTGAAATACAAGTTAGGAATGCCCGAAGCAGTATATATAATGGGTAGGATACATGCTGTAGCATTTTTACTATATGTTGCTATGCTGATTGTCTCATTTGTGCGCAAGAATTTGTCGTTATATCACTTTATTTTGGGTGTTGTTGCTGCATTTATACCGTTTGGCAGTTTTGTATATGAACGCAAAGTTTTGGAGCATAATTTACAAGTCAATTAAGTAGTGTTGAAATGCTATAACAACAAAATCAATTTTCTATATTTAACAGTTTTCTAGCCCAAGCAAGAGCTTCATTATGCGTAGCAATAATACCTTCTATTTGGGCTTCGTAAGCTTCGTGTAAAATATTTTTAAAAGCAGGTGAAGGCTGAAGTCCTAATTTTATAAGGTCTCTGCCTTGCAAGAGAGGAGTTGGCGCTTTGTTGCTAACTCCTATTTTTTTTGATTCTGCTAATAGCCATTCACCGGCTTCAAATACTCCGTTTTGTGCTTCAGGCGTAAGACGACCTAAAAAATCGGCTTTGGCTACTAATACCAATTCTTCTATATTTACTTTTGTTGATAGGCGACGAATAGCTTTTATTGTGGCTTGTTGTTTGTATAATTGCGATGGCGCAAGGTGATATCTAACAAGCGGCTCTATCTTCATTATCAATTTATGCTCATTGGTAAGCCTGCTCATAAAAGAATAAACAACCTCAACCCCTGCTTTTTCGTGACCGATAGCTGTGATTTTATCATTTTCTATTTGTGTATGCGTAGTTTTGCCAAAGTCGTGACAAAGTATCGCCCAAAGCAATTTTTCATCTTTTTTGTCATCGCCGGTTTTTAGCTTTGCCATTTCATCGAGCGCCATCATAGTGTGAGTCCATACATCACCTTCCGGGTGGTAAATAGGAGATTGATGTAGACCTACTAATGCTTTAAGCTCTGGATAATATCGTAAAACTCTCAGCTCTTTTGCTAGCTGAAAACCTCTTGAAGGATATTTTGATTTGAGTAGCATTTTTTTAAATTCTGCATAAACTCTCTCTTTTGGAAGATGTTCAAGCATGTTATTATCTACCATTTTTTGACACAATTCAAAAGTGGAGTCATGCAAAGTAAATCCAAAACGACTAGTAAATTGTACGGCACGATAAACTCGTAATGGATCTTCGACGAATGTGTCATCATTTATGTGGCGTAAACATTTCTTATTTATGTCTTCAATACCGCCAAACGGATCTATAAAGTTTTTGCTTTCAATGTCGTAGCCAACCGCATTTATAGTAAAATCCCTTCTTTTAAATGCATCCTCATACGACATGGAGCTATCACATGTTATATCAAAATCTTTATGTCTGTTTCCTATTTTGGTTTCTGTTCTAGGAAGCGAGATGTCATATTCTTCTCTATTATGGGATAATTTGAGTATCCCATAGCTTTTGCCTACGATGTTAACTTTGCCAAATGATGAGAGTATATTTTCTAGTGCATCCATATCACAGATGCCATATACTTCTATGTCATAATCTTTTACTTCCATTCCCATAAAGTAATCCCGTACACTTCCGCCAACGACTATAGCTTTGGCATTTTTGCATTTAAGCGCAGAGGAAATGGAATATAAAATAGAAGGAAGCTGCATATCATTAGTAGAGTAGAAGACTACTCCACAGTAACACTTTTGGCAAGATTTCTTGGCATGTCTACATCGTTGCCAAGTCGGATGGAAATTTCAAGCGCAAAAATCTGAGTTATGACCATCATTTCAAAAAACTCAAGCATTGGATGACTGTCATATTGTGTTTGTATGAAGTCATCTGCCAATTTAAAAGGTTCCGGAGATATTGCGAGTATCGTTGCATCTCTGGCACTTAGCTCTTCGACATTACTTTTGATCTTTTCATAATGCAGACTGCGCGGCATGAGCGCTACAGTAAAGAGTTCGCTATCGGCTAGTGCAATTGGACCATGTTTCATCTCACCTGCAGGGTAACCTTCAGCATGAAGATAGCTGATCTCTTTTAGTTTCAATGCCCCTTCAAGTGCTAGAGGATAAAAAAGATCACGACCTATAAAAAAGAAACCATGCCCATGCAAATATCTTTTTGATAATCTGTGTATTTGTTCGTGTAGGCCATCTTGGATAAGAAGAACTTTTGGAACATGTATCATAGCATCTATCTCTGCGGTAATGATTTCACTTGAAACACTTTTTTTGACCCCGGCAAAATAGACAGCAAGCATCCATAGCACCATTGTTTGTGTAGCGAATGCCTTGGTGCTTGCCACTCCTTTTTCTATGCCGGCTCTAGTCAAGATCGCTCTGTCGCTCTCACGTACTATTGATGAGTTATCTACATTGCATATGCTGAGGCTTTTTAGGCCTGCTCGTTTTGCCATTTTTAGAGCTTCGAGCGTATCGGCTGTTTCTCCGCTTTGAGATATTGTCACAAATAAAGTATTTTTGTTTAAGAGAGGATCTTTATATCTAAATTCCGAGGCTATTTCTACTTGGCAAGGGATACGAGAGATTCTTTCAAACAGATAACTGCTGGCTAATGCAGAATGGTAACTCGTACCGCATGCACAGATTTTTATAGCTTCTATTCCTTCTAAAAACGATTCATCCAATTCTTCAAAGTATATACTATCACTGCCCACTCTTCCCATCATGGTCTCGCTCATTACGCGACTTTGCTCATATATCTCTTTTTCCATAAAAAATCTATATCCGTCCTTTTGAGCCGATGATTTATCCACAAGAAGAGGTTTGGCATGCAGTGATTTTTCTCCATTAGAATCAAATAATGCTACTTTGCCGTCTTTTGCATATCCAAATTCACCGTCTTCTAGATAATAGACCTCTTTGGCTTTTCCAATGATAGGAGTATCCGATGAGGCGAAATATATATCTTTGTCATCAAAACCTATTAGCATAGGTGAGCCGTTTTTAGCAAAAAATATAGTATCAGGAGCGACTTCTGTAATAAGCAATGTTGCATATGCACCGTTTAGTTCAGATATGGTTTGTTTAAACGATTCAAATGCATTTTGGTTTTGTTTGTAATGGTATTCAAACAGATGTACTATAGTTTCTGTATCTGTTTGGCTTAAAAAAGTTACGCCGTCTTTTTGGAGTTTTGCTTTTAATTCTTGATAATTCTCTATGATGCCATTGTGTACTACAAAGCTATATTCACCTAAATGAGGATGTGCATTAAGCTCAGTCGGTTTACCGTGTGTTGCCCATCTTGTATGCCCTATACTGACACCAAATCCATTACTTAGATAATCTTTTGTTTTTACCCTGAGGTTTTCAAGTTTGCCCACAGCTTTGAAGTTTCTTAGATGTTTATCTTCGATTATTGCAATTCCGGCTGAATCATATCCTCTGTATTCTAACTCTTGAAGTCCATCAAGTAATATATCTTTTTTTTCTTTATTGCCTATATAGCCTACGATTCCGCACATTCAACTATTCTCCGTCAGTTTTTGGATAATTAATTCGATATTATGACAAAAGTTTCCATTCTTTTCGATGAGAAACAAGTCTCTAGTGCGATTTTTGATAGTATGAATCTTTGCAGATGCTATATCTATATCCAAGGTGTCAAATATATCTACAATATATGCAAGCAGTCCTTTTTGGTTTTTTGTATGCAAATACATTGATGCATAGTGTTGCGAATGTTCACAATTTATATCTATTTCAGAACGTAATATTTCCGGTTTTTTGATACTGGTTTGAAGTGATGGATCAAAAGATAATTTTATGATCTCATCAATTATATCCATATCGTCAACAGTGATCTTGGTAGTATAATCTATCTTGAAATATTTCAGATTGTCAAAGAGTTTGCTTATCTCCATGTCGCCTATCTCTAGATATGATAATCTTCCTAGAAGATAACCAAGATTTATAGGCGTTTCTCGCACGATTTCCAGACTAAAGTATTCATCGTTGTGTATCCAGTATCGATATCCTTGCGTACCAAATGCTTTTTTTGAAAGTGCTACTATTGCCTCGGATGAATAACGCAAAAATGGCAGATTGGCTGGAATTGATAAGATTTTTTTCTGCTCTTTTTTGCTGAGATTTAAAAAATCTATATTCTTTTTGAGTGCTTGGATCTTTTTGATCCTTTTTGATGTTTCATTAATAAGTTCTTTGTGTTCCAATTTTTCAATGGCATTTTCATAAAGGGTTTTTAGCAATTTGCTAATAAATGAATTATATATATTTTTGCCGACACCATTTATATCGGCATAAGTGAGTATGTAAAGCATATCGATTGATTTTTTATTTTTAAGATGAGACACAAAATCCAAAATCACTCTTTCATTGTGCAAATCCTCTCTTTGTGCTACACGGCTCATAAGAGTGTGATGTATTATGAGTGATTCTCCAAGCTTGATCATCTCTTCATGAAAGTTTAATTTTTGAGCAAAAGATCTAAAGATCAATGCACCGATAATACTATGATCTTTTTGGCGCCCTTTGCCTGTATCGTGCAAAAGGACTACCAGTTTGAGCAATGCTTTTTCGTCATTGCTCAATTCTTCAAAAAGTGATCTTATACCATTATCTTTGATATGTTCCAAATGATACAAGGCATTTATGGAGTGAATGTCAACCGTATAGTGATGATACCCATCAAATTGTGGCAAATCTATTACTTTTTTGAATGGCGGAATCAATAATCCCAAAAGTCTGGCTTGAGATAAAGTTTGTATCACGCAATATGCATTTGGAGAATAAAATATTTTTTTAATGTTATCCAAATTAGCTCTAGATAGATTTGATGGTTTTTTGCAGCGCACCAGCATGCCTATAAGCGATGGATGCGCCTCATATTCTGTATCGGCATTTGTTATTAAAAATTTTAATAACATAGACAAAGAAATATTTGTATCCTCATGCGGCAAAAAGAGAGCATTACTGTCTAGCTTTACTATTTTTTTGCTCATTTCATATGTCCATAAATTGCAGTACAGATTGACAATACGTAAACTTTGTGTGACTTTTTTGGCAAATTTTATATGCTCTTCTTTGGTTTTTTTGTATCCTAGCATCAAAGCCACTGCTGGAATAAGCTCTAACCTGAGCCTATCCTCTTTTTTGTTAGTGACCAAATGCAAAGCAGCCCTTACTCGAAATAAAAACTCCAAAGCAATTCTGAATGTACGATATTCATTATCAGAAACTATATCACTTGGAAGTTGTCTTATGTTGTCTATGTTGTAAATCACTTTTCCGATCCAATAGACTATATTCGCATCGCGAAAACCACCAACCCCATCTTTGATATTTGGTTCCATTGTCAATGGAAAGTTTAGATGTTTCTCTTTTTGTTCTTCTAGTTTTAGACGTATAAACTCTTCTGGATTATCATGTCTTATTGCATTTATTATATTTTGTGTTTCAGTCCATATGGACTTGGAGCCTTCTATGAATCTGGATTCCAAAATTGCAGTTTTGATGGTAATGTCAGTTCGAGATACATTTAAGAGTTCTTTTGTAGTATGTACGCGATGTCCTAGCTTGAGACCAGTATCCCACAATATATAAAGCATTTTTTCTATCAAAGCTTTGGTATTGTAGCCCTCTATCTCTTCGTAAACTATCATAAGGTCGATGTCGCTATATACGCATAGTTGTTCTCTGCCATAGCTGCCAAGAGCAATGAGGGCAATAGGAATAGAATGTTTCATTGGCATATAAGAGCCAAATGCTTCCCGCAGGCTTACTTGATATATAATTTGAAGTACTTCATCGATATGCTTAGTGTGTTGTACCAAAAAATCTTTGCCACCACTTTTGCGAAAACGATTTTCTAATGAGCCAAAATAATTATTTAAATTTTTTTTAATAACTTTGGCTATTTCAAAACTTGTGGCATTGTTGTACAGAAGTTCTTCGATTTCCTCTTTGGCTATATCCACTACTTTTCCTGATATTAATTTTTGACTCCTAAACTTATAGTGGTATAATAGCAAAAAATTATACGGATTATTTGATGGATTTGATTAAAAAGATAGCACAGGGAGATAGATTAACGAAAGATGAGGCAAATAAGCTTTACGATATCGAGTTGGATGTTCTGGGCAAATTAGCAGATGATATAAGAAAAAAACGATTTGGCAATAAAAGCTACTTCAATATCAATCGTCACATAAATCCGACAAATATATGTGCTGATATCTGTAAATTCTGTGCATACAGTGCAAGCAGAAAAAATCCAAATCCCTATGCAATGAGTCATGAAGAGATGCTTCAAATAGCTAAAAATTCATACGCCAATGGTGCCAAAGAGGTACATATAGTCTCAGCTCACAATCCCGAAGTTGGACTAGAATGGTATATGGGCGGTTTTAGAAAGATCAAAGATGCCCTGCCTGATATTCATATCAAAGCTCTCACTGCAGCTGAAGTAGATTTTCTTTCACGCCAATATGGTAGAAGCTATGATGAGATAATTGATATGATGATCGCAAATGGCGTGGATAGTATGCCAGGCGGCGGAGCCGAGATATTTGATGAAGAAATTCGTGAGTATCTATGCAAAGGCAAAGTAAGTTCACAACAATGGTTAGAGATTCACCGCAAATGGCATGAGCGAGGTCGTCAAAGCAATGCCACGATGCTTTTTGGGCACGTGGAGAGTAGGGTGCATCGTATAGACCATATGCTTCGTTTACGCGATCTGCAAGACATCACAGGCGGATTTAATGCTTTTATACCGTTAGTTTATCAAAAAGAAAACAACTTTTTGCGTGTTGAAAATTATCCAACAGCCCATGAAATACTTAAAACATATGCTATCAGCCGTATACTGCTGGATAACATACCTCATATAAAAGCTTATTGGGCTACATCTACTATCGGTTTGGCTTTAATAGCACAAGAGTACGGCTGTGATGATCTAGACGGCACTATAGAACGCGAGGCTATACAGTCTGCTGCAGGAGCTGCAAGCAGTCACGGCATGAAACTTGACGAGTTTGTAGGACTTATCAAAAATGCAGGTTTTGCCCCTGTCGAAAGAGACAGCCTCTATAATGAATTAAAAATATGGGAGTAAAGGAATATATATGATCAAACATTATTACGCTTATACAGAGTTTAGAGATGATCTAAAAACTCTTGTTTCAAAGATAGATAAACCATTTGATACTATTGTGGGTATATCTCGTGGCGGGCTTAGTATGGCTCAGATGCTAGGAGAATATTATGATATCCGTAAAGTTTATGCCATAAACTCTATCGGTTACGATGATACCGTCAAGCTTGATGAGGTAAGGATATTTAACATTCCTGATCTTAGCGATAGCAAAAGCGTATTGATAGTTGATGATATAGTTGACAGCGGTGATACGATAGTCAAGATATTGGATATATTAAAAGCCAAATACCCAGATACAATTTTTTATATCGCCTCTATTTTTTATAAGAAAAGTGCTAAAATTGCACCAACTTGGTATGTCAAAGAAGCGCCAAGTTGGATAGAATTTTTTTGGACAGTTGATATGAAAGAGGATAGAATATGATTTTGATGATAGACAATTATGACAGTTTTACTTACAATATAGTCCAATATTGTCGTGAATTAGGAGCAGATCTCAAGGTTATTCGAAATGATGAAATGACCATAGACGAGATAAAAGCATTGCATCCTGAAAAGATCATACTATCTCCCGGACCTGCTACTCCAGATGATGCAGGAGTTACTCTTGATGTTATCAGAGAGTTTGGCGACACTACTCCTATTTTTGGTATATGCTTAGGACACCAGAGCATCGCTCAGGCTTATGGAGCCGAGGTTGTAAGAGCAAAAAATATGATGCACGGCAAGACTTCGCAGATCGTAGTAGACAAACCTACAAAAATTTTCAAAGATCTTCCAAATGAGTTCCGTGCAACAAGGTATCATTCTCTTATCGTGCGTCCGGATTCTTTGCCGTCAACCATTGTGCCAACAGCACATAGCAAGGATGATGGAGAGATCATGGCTCTGGAGATCAAAGATAAGCCGATATATGGCGTTCAATTTCACCCCGAATCTATCATGAGCGAATATGGGCATGAAATGCTTGACAATTTCTTGAAGTTATGAGATTATTTGTCAATAGTATTATAACCTTATTATATTTTTCGGTTGTGCTATATTTAGCTATTGCAATTCCAATTACTCCAAGCGAAGCAGAATTATTTTATACATCAAATGATATAGTGTCAAAGTTGATGCATTTAGGCGATACTCTAATCGGCGGTATTTTTGGCTTGAGATTTTTCTTTTTGATGGCTGGTTTGTTTTCTATTGTATTGTTTTATATAGTTGCAAATGATACACTTGAGAATAAAAAAGATGCTATGTTCGCTACGGCAATTTTTGCGATGCTGCCTGGTATCATCATAGGCAGTGCATTGGCCAATATAGCAATGCTTGTGCTTTTATGTGTACTGTTTTATCTTATTGCCTATCGTCGCAAATGGTATATATTGGAAATTATAGCCCTAAGCGCTCTATTTTTGTTACATGATGCCTCTATAATATTTTTTATTGCTATAGCACTTTATGGTGCCGTAAACAAAGAAAAACGAACATTGATTTACGGATCGGTATTTGTAATTCTTTTAATTTTTCTAGATAGAGGGATTGAGATAGGCGGTATACCCAAAGGACACTTTGCTGAAATTTTCGCTATTTATGCATCGTTATTTTCTCCATTTGTTTTTTTGTATTTCATATATACGATTTATCGTATTTGGCTTAGAGAAACTAAAAGTATAATTTGGTATATATCATCAATAGCGCTATTTTTGTCTCTTCTGCTTTCCATTAGGCAACGAATTTTTATTACAGATTTTGCGCCATATGTATTTATCGGTATTATATTTATGATGCAAATTTATTATCAAAGCTTGAGAGTTAGACTTCCAGCTTTTCAAGTTGTATATAAACGAGGCTTATTGCTTTCTTTATCTATTTTAATATTTAGTGTTTTATTTATTGTAGCTCAACCATTGATTTTTAGTGTTACTCATGGGTTATATTTTAACTTTACCAATAAAGTATATCGTCCATATATATTGTCTCAACAATTAAAAGCATCCGGCAAACATTGTTACGATACCAAAAGAATCAAAGAAAGTTATCAATTGCAATATTACGGCATTAACTCTTGTCAAAAATAATATTATAGATAAGTAATTGTTTCTAAAATACACATTATCTCTATAATCATAGCTTTCAACATCAATTGCAAAAAAAGTTAAAACATTATCATGGTAATATATCTAACCAACTCAAAAAAGGAGAACTCGATGGCTCAAAAAGCGATTAGAGAGTATGATGCTAAGACGATTTTAGCAAAACATTGGGATAAGTATTTTCCAGATTTTACTTATGCCTATGAAACCATAATGGTTCAAAACGGAGCAGAACTCAAAAGTGCTGCCGCACAAAAAACATGGCTTGCCAATAAACCTTTGGTTGCTAAGCCGGATATGCTATTTGGTAAAAGAGGCAAAAACGGTTTGGTTTTATTTAGAGACAGCAAACCTGGAGATGTTAGCTTGGATAAAGCAGCAAGCTGGATCGATGAAAAATCAAGCTCAAAACAAAATGTATATTTTTCATTTGACGGCGATACCCCAACAGGAGAGCCAAAAACTGACTATTTGACTCATTTTATTGTTGAACCGTTTACTCCGCACGAACAATCTGAAGAGTATTACATCAGTGCAACATGTGTTGGCGATGATGATGTACTTTATATGTCAGCTGAGGGCGGCATGGAAGTAGAAGAAAATTGGGACAAAGTTACTGAAGTAAAATTTGCTATCACTGAAACAGAAGAAGAAATAGAAGCAAAAATCAGAGCAAATATCCCTAAAGACGTTGCAGAAAAAGACAAAGAAGGATTTGCCAAATTTGCAATAGGTTTCTTTAGAGCGTATAGAGAATTGAATTTCGCTTATCTTGAGATCAACCCTTTTGTTATGCAAGGTAATAAAATTGAACTTCTTGATATGGTTGCAAAACTAGACGATACAGCAGGATTTATGATGACAGAAGAGTGGGGCGATATCGAATATCCAACCTCTTTCGGCATGGAAGAAAAATCACCTGAAGTTATGGCTATCGAAGAAGCTGATAGCAAATCAGGAGCTTCACTAAAATTAACTGTTCTTAAACCGGATGCTAGAATCTGGACAATGGTAGCAGGCGGCGGCGCGTCAGTTGTTTATGCTGATACGATCGCAGACCTTGCAGGTATCGAAGACTTGGCAAACTATGGTGAGTATAGCGGCGGACCGACAACTGGCGAGACACAATTTTATGCAGAAACATTGCTTGATCTGATGACAAGAAGCAAAGATCCAAAAGGTAGAGAAAAAGTTCTTATCATTGGTGGAGCTATCGCAAACTTTACAGATGTTGCTAAAACTTTCACAGGTATCATTTTGGCATTTGAAAAATATGCCGAGAAAATGAAAGATGTTGGCGTAAAAATTTATGTCAGAAGAGGCGGGCCAAACTATGAAAAAGGTCTTAAAGATATCAAAGAAGCAGCCGATAGACTTGGTCTATGGATCGATGTATATGGACCAGAAACTCACGTGACAGATATCGTGAGAATGGCAGTAGAGGGATAAGGAGAACAAATGGCACAATTATTTACAAAAGATACACAAGCAATTTTTTGGAACAACAACACGAGTGCGATCCAAAGAATGTTGGATTATGATTTCGTAATCGGCAGAAAAACTCCTTCAGTTGCAGCTATCGTAGCTCCAACAGGAGATAGCAAATTCCAAAAATTCTTTTGGGGCGGCGATGAGATCATGGTGCCTCTATTTAAAAATACAGCAGAAGCAAAAAAAGCATTCCCAAATGCTGACGTTCTTCTAAACTTTGCATCTTTTAGAACAGCTTACGATGTAACTATGGAGGCTTTAAATCTTGGTGGATTCAAAACCATTATGATTACAGCTGAAGGTATTCCTGAAAGATTGGCTAGAGGCATGAATGCAAAAGCCAGAAATCTTAGTGTTACAGTGATTGGACCGGCTACTGTCGGTGCTATTGCTCCTGGTGCATTTAAAATAGCAAATATCGGTGGAACAATCGATAATATCATCAATTCTAAACTTCACAGAGCTGGAAGCTGTGGACTTGTAACTCGTTCAGGCGGATTGTTTAACGAGCTTTCAAATATCATAGCTATCAATGCTGACGGAATTGCAGAAGGTGTTGCGATTGGTGGAGACAGATTCGTTGGATCTGTATTTATCGATAACCTTCTTAGAATGCAAGACAATCCGGAAGTAAAATACATGCTTCTTCTTGGTGAAGTTGGCGGTACTGAAGAGTATAAAGTTATCGATGCTATCAAAGAAGGCAAGATCACTAAACCTATTATTGCATGGTGTATCGGTACAATCGCTAAGCATTATAGCAGTGGCGTTCAATTTGGCCATGCTGGAGCTAGCGCGAATGCTGAGAGAGAAACTGCAGATGCTAAAAATAAAGCTATGAGCGATGCAGGTATTTATGTTCCAAGTTCATTCAATGACCTTCCAAACAAGATCGCTGAAGTTTACGGTAAATTAAAAGCCGAAGGCGTTATCACTGAAATAGTAGAGCCTGCTATCAATGCTATTCCGTCAGTTAGAAAAAGCAAAAACTTTATTTGTACTATCAGCGATGACAGAGGTGATGAGGCTACATATGCCGGCTTTCCGATCTCTAATGTTGCTACTCCAGATACTGGCAAAGGTATCGGTGATGTTATTTCACTTCTTTGGTTCAAAAAACAGTATCCAAAATGGGCTACACAGTTTATAGAAACAGTTATCAAAACTGTTGCCGATCACGGTCCTGCCGTTAGTGGTGCTCACAATGCAAAAGTTACGGCTCGTGCAGGCAAAAGCGTAGTTGAATCACTCGTAACAGGTCTTCTTACGATTGGACCTAGATTTGGCGGAGCAATTGACGGTGCAGCTGAACATTTCAAATATGCAGATGACAATAATTTGTCTCCGGCAGAGTTTTTGAACCATATGAAAAAACTTGGTATTCCAATCCCGGGTATCGGCCATAGAATCAAATCTCTTAGAAATCCTGATCTTAGAGTTGTCGGACTCAAAAAATATGCAGCTGAGCATTTCCCAAGCACACCGTTACTTGATTATGCTCTAACTGTCGAGCAGCTTACAACATCTAAAAAAGATAACCTTATTCTTAATGTTGACGGTACTATAGGTATCTTGATGGTTGATATGTGGAGAGCTTTAGGTTACAGCGAAGAAGAGATCAATGAATTTATTTCAAGCGGTACACTCAATGCATTCTTTATTGCAGGACGTACTATCGGATTTATCGGACATGTTCTTGATGAGAAAAGACTTGCCATGCCAATGTATCGCCATCCAATGGATGATATTCTATATCAAGTCGATATGGCTGAAGAGATTTAATCATAATTTCTTTTTAATTCTCCAAAAACTTGCGATATAATACTTATCATTATATCGCAAGAGGATTTTTATGTCCAAACAAAACGAAGCTTTTACACTCTTAGAAGCCGTAATAGTAATAGTACTTATAGGTATTTTAGCCACAGTCGCAATTCCAAGACTTCAAACAGACACTACACAAGAAGCTGCAGACCAAATTCTCTCAGATATTAGATATACCCAACACTTAGCACTTATTGATGATGCTACTAATCCAAATAATTCTAGGTGGCAAGCTGCTTTTTGGAGTATGCGTTTTACAAAATGTGACGGCGGAACAAATTGGTTCTATATAATAGGATCAGATAAAAGCTATGAAGGCAACATAGATGTAGATACAGAAGCTGCTATAGATCCATTGTCAGGTAAACCTATGAGAGGAGATTGCATAGCCGGAAATGACGGCACAAAAAGCAGCAAAATATTTATCACAGATAAATTCGGCATATCAAATGTTACTTTTACAGGCAGCTGCAATGGAGCACAACATATTGGTTTTGACCATTTAGGCAGACTACACCAAAGTTTTACAGACTCTGCGACTCCAAATTATGCCAGTGTACTTCACGCTCCTTGTATTATTACATTTACACATCCAAATGGAGATTTTTCTATTAATATACAACCGGAAACCGGTTATGCATATATAGTAGATCAAGAAGATCAATAAAGAAAATATTGTTATATATACATATATAGAAACTTTCATCTTACCAATATAATTAAAAAGAGATGAGCAAGTAGCTATATATATACATAATATTGAAACTTTCATGGGTTAGAAACTACATTTTGGCAATATAGTAAAAAGTTAATCATTAAAACTAATCAAAATATATTTTTTATATCAAAAAACACATAAATATCTATAAAATCTATGCTAAATAATAATATTATTAACCGTAACTTTTTAAACAAAAAATTTTTCAAAATATTTCCACTTTTCCCCAAAAAACCCTTGACATATATTTACTTTGCTGCTATAATACGCGTCCACAAACACAGAGACCTTAACTGAGTTAGTTAAGAGAGTGAGAGTGTATGATCTTTAACAACCAAATATAAGTAAAATCAACGTCTATTTGAGTTTTAATTTT
>Ga0265293_10002219_pt1 | contig 39917 bp, 39 predicted proteins | sample Munlanlewell138R_FD_192505 | JGI IMG/M metagenome (GOLD analysis project Ga0265293, IMG submission 192505) | Leachate microbial communities from a municipal landfill in Southern Ontario, Canada - Leachate well 138R | ecosystem: Engineered > Solid waste > Landfill > Unclassified | place: Canada... | reverse complement strand
TAACTCGGATATATGTATAGTTTTACTAAACACCAATGATCACAATAACAGAGACATATCATTATAAATACGAGCTTGATTTCGCTTCTCATTACAAGTGGTTAGATGACAATAGGTGTTACAACTCAAAGACAGGAAGGTTTATCCGACAAGTGAGAGTAGGAGGGTCAATAGGATACGTGATAGATAGTAGGTTCTATTCTCTGACGTATTTAAGAGGTAAATTGAGAAAGCCTGTAAGGGATAAGGTTCCCTTCTGAGAGAGAAAGCAAAGAAACCAATATCAAGAAACAATGGCAGACATAACAATGTGTAGAAATTATCAATGCCCCAGCCGTAACCAGTGTTATCGGTTCATGGCAGAACCTTCTCCTATGTGGCAATCGTACACAGCAATGAAGTTAAAGCAAGGGGAGAAGAAATGTGATATGTTTGAACCTCTCCCTAAAGGGAAACCCAAAAGCAAAAAGAAATGAAGACTTGTTCTTATAAAGATTGCCCATGGCCGGTTTTTTCTTCGGGGTATTGCAAGGCACACCAACATTGTCGCACAGACGACAAGTATAAGCGGTCTCAGCAAGCCTCTAAGGAACGATCAGCCATCAAGAGGTGCAAAGTACTGTCTAAGAGCAAAAGTGTCTCTGAGGCTACGGAATGGGGTTATATAAAGCAAATAGATATGTTCTATGACCTATGGGATAACATGGATAAACCCAGAATGTGTTTAGTGTCCGGTAGACCTTTGGATAAGTGGTGGGGAAAGCCTATGTGGGTTAATTGTTTTGCACACATACTACCGAAGAAGAACTATCGTCACTATAAGCTAAACCCACGTAATATCATGGTAGTGGATCCCGAAGTACACACGCTGTTTGATCAGGGAACACAAGCACAAAGAGATGCTTACCCTTCGTGGAACTGGTCTATACTATATAAAAGAGTAGAAGAACTAAAAGAAGAATATGCGCAATACTTAAAGATCAAGAGAAATGAAAAAACAAGAAATTAACTCAGAGGGGCGTTTTGCCTATAAGGGATTTGATAAAAACCTGTCGTGTAGGAATCATAGCTTTAAGATAGGAGAAGTTTATAGTATGGAAGAGAAGCCATCCCTGTGTCAAAGGGGATTCCATTTTTGTGATTCTTTACCCGAAGTCTTTGCATATTATCCAGAAAAAGGATCAAGGTTTTGCATTGTGGAAATAATGGGAGACGTAGATGCCGGTAAAGGTAAGAGCGCTACTAACAAAATAAGGATAGTAAGAGAGATAGAGCCAATGGAAAGAGCGTCTGCAATAGAGGGGTTTAATCTTGACATGATTTTATCCGTAAACAAACACGGAGGATTACTTGGCGGTTCTACCGCATTAAAATTACAGGGGTTTGATTTAGGGAGGAAAATGAAAGACCTCGACTTTATACTGCCTAATCGAGGTGCAGCTGGTAAGGTGTTCAAAGGACTGCCAAAGGCTGCTATAGGCGATTACGAGAGAGAAAATAATGACAACTTCGTCTCTTATTACGATAAGTCTTACGGGTGTGTCTATGATGTCTTTATAAACCCCAGGATGGAGCCATATCACACAGTATCCTTTTATGGGGAGGATATTAAGATAGCAGATGCTTTGTACATATGGAAACACAAATTGGGTTTTGCCTTTGAAGGGAGTATTAAGCACATGCAGGACTTTAAGAAGTATAATAATAAAATAACTTTCGACATAACTGTAAAATACAAATAACCATGAAAATTGAAACACTAAAGATGAAGAACTTTGCTAAGTTCAAAGACATTGAAGTTACCTTTTCCGATAAGGTGACAAGGCTTGTAGGGATCAACGGTTCCGGGAAAACTACCGTGGGGCTGACATCGCTATGGGCTGGTCTCAAAGGTATCGCAGAGAAGAACACAAACGGTCAACTGATAGGTGAAAGGTTCCGCTTTATTGGCCCTGAGAAAAGCAGTGCTGACATAGAGATTATCCTTGTGGATGAGAAGACGAAGCAGAGAGTGATGGTTACAAACCATATTACTAAATCGGGTAATGAGATATCATTCATTGCAGAAGATGGTTCTGTCTTGGATGCTGATTGGCTTAACAACCTTTTGTCCGTTGCCTTTCTATCCGCTAAGAACTTTACATCTCTTTCCTCTAAGGAGCAAGCTATCCTTCTCGGCATTGATACCACAGAATATGACAAACAAATAAAAGCTAAGAAAGATGAGTACACCCTTATTAATAGAGACCTCCGTAATCTTGGTACTAAGACCCCTGTTGAGAAAGCAGAGAAAGTATCGGTCTCTGACCTATTGGCTAAGAAAGAAGAAATTGATGCTTTTAATAAAGTTCAGGATGAAAGAGAGTCAGCAATTAACACTGCCAAAGAGCTACTTGAAAGACTCAATGAAGAAAAGAAAGAACTTGAAGCTAAGTTAACGGCCTTAAAGGAAAGAATCGTTAAAGGAGAAGATGTGGTTAAGAATCTACCCACCCCTGTTGCCAAGAAAGACACCGCTGCTTTAACTCAGTCTATTGCTTCGGCAGAGAAGACAAATGAGCAGGCAAGGCAGTTTAGTGAGTATGTTGAGTGGACTACTAAGTGTAGCACTCTGAAAGATAGTCTCCTTGAGAATAAAGAGCAGCAGTCCAAACTTGAGCAGGAGAAACTTGACTTTATAAAGAACTTTAACTTTGGTTTTGATAACCTTGGTGTTAATGAGGATGGTGAACTTCTCCTTGAAGGAAGACCTGTTAAAGACCCCTATTTTTCCAAAGGGGAGATGGAGTTAATTGTTGCAAGGCTTCATGCCAGTATTAACCCAGACTTTAAACTCAGGTTTATTGATGACCTTGATTTGCTCGATCAGGAGAACCAGGAGAAGATACTCAAAGAACTTCTCGATGCAGGTTTTCAGGTGATAGTATCAGAGGTGGGTACAGAGAAGAAAGGAGACAATGTTCTTCTCCTTAAGGAATGCAACTTAGTAGATAGTTACGATGAACCAACACAAGGGAAGCTGTTATGAGTGACGAAGAAGCCATCAAGTTTATACTTGCTTATGTGTCTAAGCGGTTCCGTTATCCTGTAAAAAGGATTGGGGGGAAAGACCGTCAGGCAGAAGTTGTTTGGAGCAAAGCGGTTGTGTCTACCATGAGCTTAATTTTTACGGGAGCCACCTATGAGACTATTTCAGATATTGCGGGGCTTAATAGATGTACTATGCACCACTATAATAAAATGGTTAGAGACTTTATTGAGACAGACACTTATGCTAAGTATAGTGTTTTAGGAATGATATCAGAGATAAGACACACACTACACCTTAATGAACTTAACGCTTCGTTTGTTTTGAAGATAGCAAGAAAGGATTTAAGAGAAGACGTGGCCTTTAATCCCGTGTCTCATTTATATTATAAAGGAGATAAGGTTTATGTACCTGTTGTCATGGTTAAGGCAAGAAGGGTTCTGGGAGAGATTGTTTACTGCTATCCCGATGATGGTATGTGTATTCCTACCACAATCCGAGGAACTGGTTTTGATGAGTATTATCAAGTCTTGGTACAGGGCACTTTGCGTATTTATCCGAGGCAGCTTATTAGAACACCAACAAGACGCATAAGGCAATGAATACACTAATTATAGGATTATTAATATTGGGTATCTTTGGAGTGTACAAGTTTATGATTGTACCGCATAGTGAGGCAAAGAAAAAGCGGATGCAGAAGTTTTGCGATTGTGATTCAGCAGAGTTTACCCGAACAGTTGACGAAGATTATAATCCGATATGTGGGAGGTGTGGTAAGCCATTAAGAAAGTAATAATTTGCAATAGGTAGTGAAAAGCGGTACTTATCGCAAACAAATACAGGTACAACTGAACTCACAGTACATTTTGAGCAACAAAAATAAACATTTATCTATAAAAACAGAAATAAGATGAAGGTATTTATAGGCATAGACCCCGGTAGCTCAAGTGGAGCAGTAGCTTGGATAGAAGTGGATGACAACGATACAATCTCCAATAAAGGGTACTTTGAGTTCTCTAAGTTAACCCTACAGGAGTGGTACATGGAACTAAGGGTTATCAACGAAACCGACAGCACCCTTGCTGTCCTTGAGAAAGTCCATAGTATGCCGGGGCAGGGAATTGTTTCTGCTACCACCTTCGGCAAGAACGTAGGCCATATAGAGATGGCATTAACCGCTGCCAATATCCCTTATAGGGAAGTAACTCCTCAGACATGGATTAAGTTCTATGGGATGAAGAAAGAGAAGGATGAAAGTAAAACAATGTGGAAGAAGAGGCTTAGAGAGAAACTTCAGCAATTAATGCCTGACCTTAAGGTGACAAACAATAACGCTGATGCTTTCCTTATAGCTTATTATAACTGGAAGACACAATGACCCGATTAGAGCAAGCAAAGCAAAAAGACCTGATAAAAGTGTTAGCTGGATTAGGATATACAGCCACCCCAAAAGCAGGTTCTCTCACATGGTATAAATCTATGCTTCCTGGAAGGTATGAAAGTGATCCTTCTTTCTGCGTGTTTAGAGATAATACATGGAAAGACTTTGGATCTGATTTAAAGAGAGGAGATGTGATAGATTTTGTTTGTGCCTATAAGGGAATATCAATTAGTGAAGCGATAGACTTCCTCCTTGAAGGGGAAATATCAAGAGAGCCTGACTTCGTTCCCCCTCCCCCCAGAGATAAGCCCTCAGTAATAATAAAAGCTACACGAGAGATATCATCCGATCAAGTCTATGACTACCTTAATGACAGATGTATCTCACCGCATCGTGCGAGACCATATATTAAAGAAATGGATATAGTCTTTCCTTATGGGAAATATCCAGAAAAGGAGTATCTCATGGTGGGGCACTACACCGATGCAAGGGGAATAGAGATGCGTAGCAAAGCGTTTAAGACCATATCTCTGTCCCCGAAGGGTATTACTACCTACAGAGGCACTTCGTCTGCCTACGCTATCTTTGAAGGAATATTTGATTTCTTGTCATATCTGGAATACTTTAACATAGACGAACTAAAGCATACTTGCATTATCCTTAATGGAGTGAGTTTTATCGGAGGCGTAGCCCCCTTCTTGAAAGAAAAGGAAGTTCATTGTTTCTCGGATAATGATAAGGCTGGTGATCAGGTTTATCATACGTTGGTTAGCGAAGGGTGCTTGGTGATTGATGAAAGGCATTATTATAAGGGGTATAAGGATTTTAACGACTTTTTGGTCAACAATTAATGCCGTTATATGAAAAATTTATTTGTTGACAACAACCTACCCCTACGACACAAGATACAACAATATAGAGGAATATTAAAATAAATTTGCACATAAAGAAAAGGTTTCATAAATTGCGAACAAAAAAGCCATGAAAACAGTAATTGTAATACATGAGTTAGATCACGATGACCACGAGAAGTGTGTTATCGGGGTAGCGGAGTCAGTTGAACAAGCAGAGGCGATGATTAAAGAATACTATGGCGACTATAAGGAGGTTGCTCATTGGGATATCAGGGAGCATAATTTCCACTATGTTAAGACGCTTGAAGTTATGGATCATAAGAACATCCCTTATCGGGTTACAATAACCCTTGAGTGGTTTGCATTGAATAAAGTTTAAAACATAAAACCAAGAAAACATGGAAAACAAAACATTTTATTACCGTAGGTGCTTTCTTAATGAGTTAGACCCCGAAGACATGAGAGTGTCTGCTATAATGGCTAAAGTGTATGGAGGGCAATACACAAATAGGTATTGGTACAACGGGGAGCTAACTATATCGGGGTGCGGTGAATCTATTGACTTCGACTTTGATTTGGATAGTGATGGAGGGTATGATGAGGCTATGGCTAAAGTGGGTATTATGATAGACACGCTGCAAGGCTTCCTTGACGGCATAAAAGAAGCAAGGACAGATTACTTAAATAATAAGAGCCATGAGTGATTATAAAGGCCCTGAAGAGATGATATGTCCTATCTGTGGAGAATACATGGAGAAGACTGGTGAATACAGTTTCGAATGTCCTGTCTGTGGAAGATGTGACAGTGATGAACCTGATTGGGATAGTATGCCGAGAGGGAAAGATTATGATTTATAATTCTTAAAAAGATTGAGCGATGAACCACGATGAAGAATACAACCTCCCCGGCTGCCAGCGACTGGCCCGAACTATTGTGATAATTGTGCTGCTGATTGTGGCGGCTATTGTTATGCTATAACTTGGGTCTATGTACACTTTTAATATACAATAACAGATAACACAAATGAACAAGCGACTAAAACAAGAAAAGAAATGGAAGGATTAAGATTTGGCCTTGTGACATTGGATATAGAGACTATACCTCCAATGGACAGAGAACCCAACCCTGATGATGTTAAAGCACCAGGGAACTACAAAGACCCTGAGAAGATAAAGGCTTTCCAAGAGGAGAACGCTATTGCTGCTTATCGTAAGCTATCCCTCAACCCTCTTGATGCACAAGTGTGCGTTATTGGTTGTGCATGGCAGGATGAACCCGTAGTGACATTTGCAGGGCTGGATGAGAAAGCTATCTTTACTCAGTTTGAAGAGTGGCTACAAAGTAAGACGACTACTCAGCATCAGGGGAACCTCAAACAGATAAATAACTTTAGTGTTTGTGGTCACAATATCGCTAACTTTGATCTACCTATCCTTTTCCTTAGAGGAGCTAAGTATGGACTCTATGGAGTAATGGATCTCGCTAACAAGAAACCATTTGATGAAAAGATAATGGATACTATGCGTATGGCTTTCCCTACTCTAAGAAGTGAGTATGTATCTATGGATGTATTATGTTCTTTCTTTGGCCTTGAAGGGAAAGGTGAGATTGATGGTAGCATGGTGTATGATTTAGTCCTTGAAGGGAGATTGCCTGATGTGGCTAATTACTGTGCTGATGATGTAAACAAAACAAGACAACTGCTTCTGAAACTTATATGAGTAAAACTACTCACGATATCGTGCAATTTGTAGCCTCCCTTGATGAGATAGAGGGCTATACTCCCCTTAAGGGCATACATTGGTTGGAGTTCTACCGGCTGCAACAAGGAAGGTCTGTTCTTAAGTGGGAACACTTAGACTATATCGTAGGACTAAAATACTGTATTTACAGCCCCTCAGAGCGATTATTCTTTGTCAGGCATACAAGAGAACGTTTTGACCACGAAAGTGTCTCACAGAGCCTCTCAGGGTACTTAAACGATGGTAATTTGTATTTTATGTTATCCCCTGAAGATATAACAGCAACAACAGCTATTTTAGAGAGGGTATATAAGTATTATTTTAAGAAACAGGGTAAACTAAGATATCGTCAATATCTTTCCTTGCTGGAACAAATCATATTAAGAGATGAGTACCATAAAAGGAATACAGGTATCTTTGGTCATAAATCAGGAATAGCACAGTTTGAAAGAAAGATTAATGAAATACTAAAAAGTTAAAGTTATGTTACAAGCAGCAGATTACAAGATTAAATGGCATCATGGAGAAGATGTCTCAACAGGGTTGCAATATACCCGTTGTACAATGTTCCTTGAAGGGGAAGAACCTTCATTCCATCACATGGACATTTCAATATGTCATCCCAAAGACAACTTCTGTTACGATACTGGCAGAAAAGTATCTTTGCAGAAAGTATTACGTAAGACAATACCCCGTGAAGATATCAAGACACGAGGGGCTATATGGGAAGCATACCGCACAATGACGAAGAAACCCCGTTGGTGATGGGAAGGACAAAGAATTTGCATATAAGCAAGCGTGAGTTGGAAGAGATGGTTGACCCCGAACAGGAAGAATACCAATCTCTCTTAAAGGAATTTAACATTAAAATAGATAATCGAGATGAAAGAAACAAAAAGATCAAAAGTAAAAAGCGTAGAGAGGTATGAAACCAACGGTGTTCCCTTTCAGGACAGATTCAACAACTACTACTTCAAAGTAGAGTTTGAAAACGGGGATATGGGTTCCTACGCTACCAACAAAGATAAACAAGATAAGTTTATTGTTGGTCAGGAAGTGGAGTATGAGATTGAAGAGAACGGTGTCAATGCACAAGGGAACAAGAAATACAAGATACGTATTCCTAAGCCTGACTTTAAAAAGGGTGGTGGATCAGGATGGCAGCCTAAGTCATTACATCAATACAAGATGGAGGCTGTTGTACCATGTATGAGGCAGACAATAGACCTTATCATTGCAGGAACAATCCCGAAGGAGGATATTGATAAGTTCTTTGATACTTCTGTTAACCACGTATGGAGGAAGATGGATGAGCTCGGAGAAGCAAAGTCCTAATTCTTTCGTATCTTTGTAATGCTTATTATCTATAACTCTTATAAAAAATGATTTTTAATAATAACACCCCAAACAAAAACGATCCTTCTTTGTCGGAGTTGGATAATAAGCCGTTTTTGGATGGGGTGTTTTTTCTTAAAAGGGTTATGAGAAAAATACATGGTGTCTACAAAATTACATCTCTGTTGTATCCAGACAGGTTTTATATCGGAAGCTCTTGTGATGTAAAGGGAAGGTGGTCTAAACACAAAACACAATTACGAAAAGGTAACCATGTGTCTCGGTATATGCAACGTCATTTTAATAAACACGGAGAAGCGGATATGTCTTTTTCTATTATAGAGGAAGTAACGCCAGCCAATACACTCTTTCTTTTGGAGAGAGAACAATATTATCTTGACCTGCTTCACCCTGTGTTTAATACATGCAAGACGGCTTCTGTAACAACGGGGGTTAAAATGTCAGAAGCGCATAGACGTCAAATCAGCAAAAGGCTTAAAGGAGTTCCCTTCACCAGGGACCATAGAGAGAGGCTTGGCAGGGAAGTATATGGATATTCCCTTAAGACAGGCAGCCCTCTTTACTACAGGTTGATAAGAGATGCTGACGAAGATGGGTTTGATCATTCTCGCATTAGTGCCTGTTGCTACCAAAAAGCCTTTTCACACAAGGGATATGTGTGGTCTCACACTCCATTATCGTTAAAAGAGGCTAATGCGCTTATTGCAAAGGCTACGAAATCCAAGCATGTAATAAAAAGGGTTGTGCAAATGACTATGGATGGAAAAGTTGTGCAGATATGGAGTTCTATGGCGGAAGCTGCGAGAGAGGGAGGTTTTATTAGTCACTGCATTTGCGCTTGTTGCCTTAACACTAAAAAATCACACAAGGGGTATGCATGGCGATATTATTAACAAAAGCCCTAATTATATTGGTTGGTATTTTGGATTCATCCTACCTGACTTATGCAAGGCATTACGCATACGTGATACACCACGCAATAAGAGGAAGCTACACGAAGAGTTCAAAGCCTATCTCAAGTGGCCTACCATCAGTAATAATGACGATGAACAGATACGACTATTCATTAACAGAGTGCTGATGGTGGCTGCAAGAGAGAAAGGAATCTTTATCCGTACCAAATCTACCCAGCCTGAGTTCATAGAAAATTATCCGCTGGAAGAATTATGGGATGTTCTCTGAATTTTCACTACCTTTACCCCATGCACGAATGTATAACAATTTAAACGTAATAGCTTATGGATCAACTATCTGTCTTACAGAGAAAGGAGGCTGTTGTCTCTGCCCTTAACGGAAACCCAAAGATAACAGACTACACAGTAAAAGTAACACCAATAAACGGAAGCGGAGATATGGAGATAGAGCTAAAGAGAATAAACAAGTACAAAGAAAGACAGATGTTACAAGGAGTAATCCCTTATGACAAAGACTTAACTCATTTAAAAGAAATTCTATTCACGCACTAATCATGGCAAAACCAAGAATCTTCAGTAAACCAGCAGTAGGAGTAAAGAGTTCATGCTGCAAAGATACAGACACAGTATTCAGATTAAAGACAGATGATGTTTATAATAGCAGGCTTCAACTGTCTCAACGGGATAAATTGGGAAGGGAGGAATTACTGGATACATGGAACCTTGCTCCATCGGAAATAAAGACGTTATTCTACCTTCTAAGCGAGAATTATGAGCCAGGGGTATGAAACCATTGGTGAATACTTTTTAAGCCTTAGAGAGCCTATACCGTACACAAATGAAGAAAGATATATCATGCTTGTGGAACGTAACCCGGAGATTAACTCCCTTGTGGAGCAGTTGGGACTTGTTCTCGATGATGCTCCCTTTACGGATGAAGGGTGGATGGGAAAGGAGGAAACAGAATGAGACATGGTAGCTTATTTTCAGGGATAGGAGGCGCAGACTTAGCGGCTCAGTGGATGGGCTGGGAGAATGTTTTTTCCTGTGAGATTAATCCTTTTGGAAGAAAGATATTAGAATATTATTGGCCTAACACAGCACATTATGAAGACATCAATAAAACAGACTTCACTATTTGGAGAGGAAGAGTTGACATCATCACGGGTGGTTTCCCCTGTCAAGGCTTTTCACTCGCCGGAAAAAGAAAAGGTACGGAAGATGATCGCCATCTCTGGCCACGCATGTTTGAGGTCATTAAAGATGTTCAACCGACCTGGATTGTGGGCGAAAACGTTTTTGGAATTGTTGGTTGGGATGGGGGCGTGGTATTCGAGCAGGTCTGCCTTGACTTGGAGGCTGCGGGGTACGAGGTACAACCGGTTATACTTCCAGCTGTTGCCGTCAACGCTCCCCACAGAAGAGACAGGGTGTGGTTTATTGCAAAAAGGATTGCTTCTGACTCCAACGGCATCGGAGGCTGTGCAAGACATCGATCAGTTTCAGGAGCGAATGAAGAAATACCCCAACGGAACGAAGATGCCAAATTTAGCAACTCAGATACAGGGACTGCTCCCTACACCGATGGCTTGCGAGGGAGAAAAGAACACGAGTTGCAGCAGTCAGAACTACATAAGCAATGTGGCGAGGGAGGGTTTGCTTCCGACACCAACAACGAGAGACTGGAAGGACAGTTTCAGCAGTCAAGAGAAGCTGAGCGAACAATACGAAAAGAGAGACAGCCCATCAATAGCCTTAACAATAGGAGCGACACTTGGGACAACTTCCCAACTCAATCCCCTGTTTGTGGGCGAGATGATGGGATACCCCGACAACTGGACTCTATTACCTTTTCTAAGTGGAGAAACGAATCAATAAAGGGGTTCGGCAATGCATGGGTTCCACAGGTAGCATATGAGATATTTAAGGTGATAGAAGAGATGAATAAGAACTACCTCCCCCCTAAGAAGTATCCTGCACTGAAAGATAGGGCATAGCCTACACCCCGTATCCAAGGTTTATCATACCATACGGGGTTTTCTATCTTTACTCCTTGTATGTTTACAATGTTTACATAAGGACTATTAGTAGTAGCGAATACCCTTGGCTCTGTCTTAAGGAATCCTGTCTTTACCCATCCTGCTGTGATGTCTAAGTCTAAAGCAAAGTCAACACCAAAGCCCCACGAAGCATCTTCATTAATGTTAAAGGATAAGTTAAGATAGTCGTCTGAGTATGATTCCTGAAAGGGAAGCCTTAAGTAAGGATGCGGCATACCACTCGTATCTTTCACAATAATGACTTCAGGCTTAATATTAGCTATGCTATCCCTCACGGCCTTAAGAGTACCTTTTATAACAGTATTGCTTTCTACCTGCCTAATATATAGCTTACGCAGTTTCTCTTTATCCAATATCTCTGCATTGATAGCATCTTTCTGAGACAATATAACCTGTTTCTGTTCCCATATCTGCATCTTTAATCCATCCACTGTAATAGCATAATGGTAAACAGTATCTTTTATCTGGTTTTGAGCCTCTGAGAGAGCGTTAGAGAGACTTTCTACCTCCCTGCGACCATTTACCCTGCCTAATAAAAAACTAAGCCCCAGAAGGGCTATAATAAGAAGTATCACATATCCTGATTTTATCCTTAGCTCCATTTCCTTTTCTCTTTATACGTCATTGGTCTTATCTGCCTTAAATCATTCATTATTCCTTCAGGGAGACCAGCACAATAAGGTTTCTTCTTATCAAAGTCTGAATGTTGGTATACTTCTATCTCTCCATACTGAAGCCTTAACCTATCTATCAGTTCTCTTAGTGTTGCTATCTGCTCAGTAGTATAAGACCCACTCTCCCCGATAAGACATATACCTACGCTATCGTTATGTCCTGCTACGTGGGCTCCATGTTCATCATACTCTAAGAACCTGTCTCCATCAATAGGTCTTCCTGTCTCTATATGTCCGTTAAAGGAAGGATGAAACTTATCCTTAGATAACCATCCATTAAGGATAACGTAGCCATACCCTATAGTTGACCAGCCTCTTCCAGAAGGAGGAGGTAGGCTATGCCATAGGGTAATCAAGGCTGCATTACCGAACTTACTTGCCGATGTATGGATGACTACTTTTACTGCCATTACTCTTTAGGCCATGTGTAGCCTGTATAGACAGTAAAAGCAAACCATACACCTACTAATATCAACGCCCAATAAGGACTTGCTATACTTGTTATTCCGACAAGGAAAAGAGTGGCGGGTGCGCCTCTCCATGCGATAAACTTCTCAATTAACTTTTTCATAATACACCTTTCTTTTTTAATGTTTTTTTAATTAATTCTACTTCTTTCTCCACAACCCCTACTCTGTCAGCAAGGTCTCCGACATCTTCCCTTAAATGGTTCTGGTCACTGCGTAGTTCTACAATTTCCTTCTTGATGTCTTTAATGTCGCTTTTAACCTCACCAAGCTCAGTAAGCACCTGTAGCATAATAGCACTTTGCTTGTCTATCAGTTTAGCGATCTTCTCAAACTGTTCGTCATAGGCTAAGTCCTGAAGGGAGAGCATACGGGCTAATGCTCCAAGGTCATTAATGTTTAATGTCATCCCTTCACGGGTCTTGTCACTAATCGGAACCTTGTCGTACCTGTCAGTCATAATTTATTCTTTTTACTTTAATATTTAATTGTATTGCATTTAAGGAGTCTCGCTCAATCGCTTTTTTTTTTCGTTGTCATCCCAGATTTTGATAATCTCCAAAACCTCATCTTTGTCTAAAGCCTGATTAATTAAATAGCCCCGCAGGTTCTCATTGGAGATAATCAATTTATCTATCCTGTTATCCATCTTGTCAATATGAGGCTTTATCCCTCTTACCTCTTCCGAAAGAATCGAAAGCGAGTCTATCACCGTCTTAAAAGAGGACTGCATCTCACGAAACTCCTGCACCTGTCGCACCGCCTGAACCTCCTGGTCGTGTCTGCCGATTATCCACTTATTGTAAGCCATTATTCCGCCTCCGGCCCCAGCAGCAAACGAGATAACGAGGGTTGCTATCTTAATCCATGATGCTATGTTTGATAGTCCTTTCATAACAGATCATCTATTTCTATTTTTTGAATATATGTGTCGGCAAGGGCTGTTATATATAAATTGTTTACTATAGAATAATTAGAATTAATATAAAATGGTATTTCTACAAATACCCATGCACCACTTGTATCTACTACTCCTCCATAATAATAAAACTCATCCCCGTCTAATCTTATATTGCCTTTCATATACATTCTCAATATTTTAAACCCCGGTCTAAAATAAAAATGACTAATCAATTGAGATTTCCCGTTTGTAAGTAATCCTATATTATCTCCATATTTTAATGTTTCAACGTTATCTATGTCTAAGTTAGACAGCCCCCAAATTTCACCGGACAAACCAAGTAACTCATCTGATAGGCTTGAGTTTGGAATTAAGTTACATCTTTTGCTTATAGGTACATAATTGCCTGCATCATATGAATTTACATCTTGAACATTATATTGATTCAACCAGTCATGCAATTCTTTAAATCCTATATAAGACCTATCATATATACCATCAACCGTACCATCGGCAGCCTTAGTCTCAACATCATAAACTCTGTGACCATAATATTGATTTATATTAAAAGGTCTAAGATACATTATATGAGCTGCTGCTCTCTTTTTCTTAGCCAAATGTTCGGCATATGTATCTCCTATCTTATAATCCTCCCAGCTATTATTATTAAACGAAAGAGGGCTGGTGGGTCTGCCGGACACTTTCACGCCTTTTATAAGTGTATCAATATTTGTATTATAGATTATAAACTTATCGTCAAATCTTTGATCCCCCACCGATGTCCGAGAAATAAAAACAAGGTTTAGTGCCTCGTTATAAATTCTTATTTCTTTTCGGCCGAAACTGCCTGACGTTAAAATAATTTTGTACCAAGTATCTATAATACACGGGTTTATCCCCTCGTTTTTACCATAAACAAATACCGATGTAGTGAAAGCAATAGAGTGCGTATTGGATTTGTTATAAAAACCCATCATATCGAATGGCGCGTAGGCTCCTGATGTAGATTTCACCCATAACTCAAGCTCAATGTCCCCCATTTTACCAATCCCATCAACTAATAAACTTGCATAGGCCGTCCCTCCGACTCCTGCTATTTTTAAACACTTAGAAGAACCGTCAGTAACAATAGACAACCCATCACCCGTAAAATCATTTACATCGTCTTCAAAAGAGTCTTCATAGGCAATATACTCTCCATAATTTTTAAACGAATTAGTATAGATTTTTTCGTATAGTAACTTTTTCACTATAGGGTGGTATTGATTATACCCCGATGGTAATGCGCCAACCGGCGAAAAACCACTGATTACTCCGTTATATTGTCCTATCAAAATTGTTGCAGCATCAATAACGTATTCCCACCACATACTATTCCCATCAGTATCCTGCGGAGGCGTATCATCAGGGTATGCCAACCCCGTTGCGCCATATAACCATTCTATTTTTGCTTTTGATGTAGTGTATCCACCATAATCATTACTTATCAACCCTTGATTCTCAGTCACCACCCCGTTAGTTATTTCGGTTGGAGTAGCGTTATCGTAAGCGAGTTTTCCCTCCACATAATCACCATATTGCCAAAAAGCTGGTGCAAAGTCATGTATCGCTACGGCCATTCTGTTCTGCAACATTAGAGCCATCCAATCGTTCTCTGTGGCGTTGAATCCTAACAGGGTGGTATGAATAGTGGCTTTAGCTCCCGTCTCTCTCATTAATTGAGAAAGATGAGATACTTGGCTATCATCTTCTCCTCCTACATCATTTCTAATGGAGGAAAGTAGCGGTAGTGGATAGTACCCATTTATAAAGGAAGATAAGTCGATGGCTTCTGTGGTTACGATAAAGTTCTTTATATAATTTATTTTTGAATTATCACAATGAACTTTGTTGTCGTATGACGAATACATTTCACTAAGGTTGATCACATTAGAACTACCTGCTGTAAATAAAAACTCCTTTGGGTCGGCTGCTATAAGTGTTGCAACTTCGGGTAATTTTATCTTTGTTTCCGCCTTGTTGTGGGTTTGTGAGATTGCAATATTTGTTAGTGACAAGCTCACAGCATCGCTTATATTATCAAATGAAGGAATATAGATATAATCAGTTGGTTCTGTTATTACAAGACCACTAAATGGTCTTCCGTTATATATAATATAATTAATTCTATTATTGGTCTTAATAGAATAATTTTTAACCGCAATAACAGGGTTGCCTGAGCCATTTCCAGCCCATGTAATAAACGCTCTATCAAACGTATGTGCTGATGCTGTTTTTGTAGGAACTAATGTATCATTATAATATACCTGCCAATTGTCTGAACTCTCTACGCTATCCCCAGTTAGAACTATTTTTATTTTTATTTTTTCCGGAATATTTATTCCGACACTTACACTAAATCTAACTACATCACGGCTTCCAAAATAGATAATTCCAGTTGTTCTATTAACAAAGCAAACTAAATTATACGTTGTGCCAGCTCCTGCTAAATTTAAAGGAGTCATAAATTCAAACAATCCACCTGATGAAGAAAACAAAACTCCTTCCCATTCAGTCTCAACCATCATCCCTCTCTGATAACTTAAATCTCTGTTATCATGCGACACCTTCCATCCACTTAAGCTAATTGGTAGTTTAGAAAACCCATTAACCAAATGATATGGGTATGCATTATCAGATGTTGAATGCGACCAGTCGGTATCTTGGGTTCCTCCGATAGTGCCCATTGTCGAAGCTGACCATATATAGGGAGATGATACGGATTGTAATATAAACAATTGCCCATCAGATAACTCAATAGACCATATCTTATTATCAGTAACTATTAATTCTGATACATCTATAACAATATTTCCCGAAGATACAGATACGCCTCCGACATTATCTGCACTTTCATTTACAGCTACAACAGAGGCTCCGGTTGCAGGCGTAGTAAGCGTTATTGTCACATCGTTTACAAATAGCACGCAGGCTGTCTCTACTAAAGAAGCATGATTGTCATTGCCAGACTGATCTAACCATAATCTATTATCAGAGTCAATATCCCCTGACCAAAAAGCCATTGATGATTTATATTGAGACAATCCCCCTCTCCTCCCGAACACGGGGCTGAGTCCTAATCCAAGTCCTGGGCTCATAATATTCTCCTTTCTTTTTTCATAGGCATTGCTAAGACGGGTTATGATTCGACTTTCTACAGAATATAAGACCATCACCTGCTGACAGCGTAAGGGTAGTTACAGGATGCAGGAATATGATAGGCCCTGTGGTGACACTGCTATTAAGCCATAGGCTCTTATAAGTATCTGTTACGGCAACTACCGTATTAGCCTGCCTTGGATTTGTTATCCATGAGGCGGCACTGATTGTTGCTCCGCTTGCTCCCGGTTGGAAACCATAAGCCTCATATCCATTAGGCACAACATAAGCACTTGTTCCTGACACCCAATCACTGAAGTCCCCTCCTGCGATATTCTGTAATGTTAGCATTTGTCCACTCATCGTTCTATTATTTTATTTGTTGATACAAAGATACTATTTTTCAGCCTCTCGTTGTTTTCGTACATCCTGAGCCATCTCTCCTAATGCTCTCTGTTTAGCTGCTGACCATGCTTGCTGTGTTATCATATCAAACACAGTCCTTCCCTTATCGGCCATTAACTCTTTATGTCTGCTTACAGCAGGAGAACTAAGATATTCAGCCATGTCTAAAGCATAGAGAACAGTAGCTCTTGTATTCATCTCATACATCTGAGAATCTGTTAGAGGTTTCCCTTCAAACTCAGGGGGAGATGTTGTATATGCTTTATAGGCTTTATGCTCCTGAATTAAGTCCCATCCCTTACTTATCCTGGCGTCTAAGGCTTTATTTCCCGTGTCGGGTTCCTTTACCTCTCCCCAATAGAAAAGGGCTGTACGGGCGTCTGACATAGCTTTAGAGCGAAGCTTCTGTATGTCGGCCTGTACTCCTGTCTTATAAACGGGTACATCCTTCCTCCACCACCACCATCCTCTGTCTTCAAGTTTAGTCTCTATCTTCTCTTTGGATCTGTTAGCTACCTTTTCTTCATTAGCCATGTAGTCTGTTAACTTCTCACTGAAGAATTTTCCTGAAAGGAGAGCATATTCAAAAAGGTCATCACTGTCCAACCTGCGGCTATGAATGCCTCCTTTATACTCCATATCTATCTGAGCATAGTTATTAATGACAGGAGGTATTGCACCGTGTTTGGCTAAGAATAACCATCTCGTATCATTCCCTTTGATGTTAGCCCAATGGGTGTATGGGACAGCCATCTCAGCAGGATAGCTCTGTACCTCTTCTCCCATCTGGTCTATGATAGGCTTATTGTTTAATCTATGCAGACCCATGGTGTATGCCAGTAATTCATCAGCATCCCTCTTAGAATAGGCTGTGTGATCCCATGCCTGCCATATCTGCTGAAGCGTATTGATGTTCTGTGGCAATGGCTTTGCTCCTATGCTAAGATATTTCTCTAAGGCTGTACGCCCTGCCTTCGTTAACCCTCCTTCTTGGCTAACAGCATCAACAGCCATCTCCATGAAGTCAGCTAACCCCTGTGCGGGAGAAGTATCTTTAGCCATAAGGAATGTTCTGATATATGAAGAGCCGAGAATAGAAAGCATAGTTCTTGTTGTTATCTCCTCCTCTGTAACCTTTCTTATCCTTCGAGCGTCATTAATGTTCCCTACTAACCCCAACATACCTGCTGCTACCGGAGTATTAACGTATGACAGCGTAACGTCTCCTAACCTGATACTATATTTCGGAGTCACATTATCTCTACCGTAAGCCCTTCTTTTAATATCATCATTATATCCTCCCGTTATTTCAAGGAAGTCATCTTCATCATTGCCAACAGCAAGGAGGGCTAATGCAAGGGCTGTGGATGTCGCAAACCAGGCTCTTCCTGCCTGCTCATAAAACTCTCTTGTTCCCCTCTCTCCCATCTGAGCAGATGTCTCCGCTAAACCAAACTTCTTAGCTATCCCCGTTACGGATAACCCATAGGTACGCATTAAGCCATACACGGGCATGGAGTCTAAAAGAAACTCTGTCAGGTTAGCAACGATCCTGCGGAAAGGAACCCATGGGAACATTCCTAAGGCCATTACCTTAGACTTGCTTGTTAAGCCTCCTACAAGGTCAACTATCAGTTTAGACATTAAACCATTCCTTTCATCAGTAAAGATGTTACTGCGAGCAAGGTTCTCTGCCTCCATCTTCTCTTCGGGAGTCAATTTAAGCTCCTCTAACATTAGCTCACGTCTCTTTATCCTTCTTTGGAGTGGAGTAGCCTTCTTACCTGTTATCTGCTCCCACTTAGCTATCTCAACGTCTGTCTGCTGGTCTATAACCTCAGTGTTAAGCCTCATGGACATATACTGTTCCATGACAGCATCTGTTAATGCTTTCCCTTTAAGGTCAGGTCTTTTAAGTTTGTCTCTTAGTATCTTAACAACCTCCATCTCGAAGGAGCCGTTAAACATAAGCCTGTCCTGAGCAGCAAGGAAACGACCCACGTACTTAGCATACTCTTTAGGGTTGTTCACGGTAACGGTCTTGCCTCCCTTAAAGGTAATCTTCATTGGCCTGAATGCCTTGTCTCCAAACCTCTTTCTTTCAAGGAAAGATACCTTAAAACCACCCGTGTTCCCAAGTTTTTCTATGTACTTACTATCCAACGCTCCCTTAACCATTGTTTCCCTAAAGGCTGTTCCTCCGTACCTTGTTCCCCACAAAAGGGGAATATAAAACATCTTCCCAAAAGGGTTAAAGATATCGGGTCTTTCTTTTTTGGTTATTGTCTTGCCATCTACTTCGATAGTATATTTCTTTCCTTTAACCATTGTCTTAACGGCTAAAGCCCAATACTCAGGATTCATTATGTCACGCAGAGGGCTTGTCACTACGTTGGTGTAAGCACTATGCATATTAATGATTGACGTACTTATACCAGACAGCATAGAGGCATAAGCTAAGGCCATCCATTCCTCCATTACCTCACTTCTTTTACTCTGTGGCATTAGCTCATAGATAAAAGAGGTCATGTCCCTGACAGCATCTACATGGAGACTACCCATCCCCCTTGTCTGCTGTACAATATCCGCAAGCCTTATTAACTCTTTCGACTGTTCTGCTGTCATAGGCTTTGCTAATCCGAACTTCTCTGCATACGCATCCCTGAACTCCTGGTTGTTAACGGCTCCCATGTTAAGGAGTTCTATCATCTTATCAATGACATTCTTTTTCTTCTTGGTGTCAGCCCTTGTATCCTCAGGCTTCTCTTCAAGACCCAGCCTCTTACGTAATTGTTTCTCGGACTTCTCACGTACCAACCTATCAAACTCTTTCAGCACCCTTGTCTCTATCTCCTTAGCGGAAGCCATGGTCAGACCTCCTTCGTCAACTAACTTCTGTGCAAGGGTTCTGCCTGCTCTGTCCACCACAGAATAATGCTCTTTGATAATGTCTTCTATCCTTAATTTAGCATCAGCCATAGCCTGCCTTACAGCCCTTCTTGTCTCTGCCTCTATTATTCTGCTACGCCATGTCTCATTGCTCTCTCCTGTACGCTGAGAAAGGATAGTGTCTATGTCTGCATCTGTTACTTTGAACCCTGCTTCTTTAAGGTCGTTGCGTAGTCTCTCTACTATGTCAGACATTGTATAGTAAACTTCTTTTCCGTATGATGCTAATAGTTTGCCTGTAAGAGAAACTATCCTCTCGTTTATCGGAAGGGGAATAAGTGATGCTGGTAGGTTTCCTCCTTTAGCTAACTTCACAGCCTCTGCCCTGAGTTCTTTCTTGATACCCATTCTCTCTGCCCGTATCTCCCTTGCTTTCTCTTTGGAGAGAGTCATCTTCTTAGTAATGGGCTTGCGGGGCATTGCTTTACCCACTTTGGCCAACGCATCCTGTAAGGGCTTATTCTGAAGCAACTCTTCAACGATAGTACGCTCCATCTCTCCTTTTACGTTCTGTACTATATCCATGGCATCATCCATAGACACTTCTCCTAACGGTATCTCTTCAAGGACTTTCTTATTAGCATCATCTAACCTCCTGCGGACATACTCTAACAATCCTGCTGGTTGCATAACGCTCCACATAGCCATCATAGCAGAAGACTGCCCTGCCCTTGTGCCAACCCTTGCTGCTGTCTGTTGTAGAGCTGTCACTGCTGCTTTAGCATTATTGATTGCTTTCTCTGATGTAGAGTTAGCCATTGTCCTTACATGGAAGTCTATCAACACCAGTCTCGCTGCCTGTTGTATCGGGTCAACACCCTCATTGGCGATTAACTCTGTAGTCGCTGCTTCTACCCCAACCTTATCAATATAAGCCTTAGCTTTCTCTATAGCATCAGCAAAGTGCTGTACCTGATAAACTTCTTTATTCTCGTCTACTATCTCATCAAGGGTTTGTTGAACAGGCGTCTCTCCTTTACGGAGGCTTCCTCCTTCTTTCTGCGCACCCCTTACTTTGGTATCCGCACCCTTTTCTTGTTTTGGGGCTGTTTTCTCTGTTTTAAGAGACTTTTTACCCTCAGTGGTATCTTTACCCTTCTCAGGGGTGATCGTCTCTCCTGTGCCTTCTAATCCCTCTGAAACGAGAGAATCTAATTGTTCCTTGAAGGAAGACTCGATAGTCTCACCTTGTTCAACCTTTTCTTCTTCTGTAAGGTTCTTATACCACTCAGAATCTCTTATGGCAGCCATACCTTTGGCTACTGCCTCTGTTACCGTTGCTGCTCCTTCAAGGGCTAACGCCATAGCTTCAATAGCAGCATCCCACGCAGCATCAAATCCTGTTCCTGCCCGAAGGACATCAGGCTTGTTTATCTTACCCTCCCTTAGCTTCTCTGCTGCTGTTCTAAGGGCTGTGGCTAACTTGGGTGATGTGGGCTCTGCTACTTCTTCACCCCTGAAGGATTGCTCCCTCTTGATCGCTTCGGAGATAATACTACGAAAGACTGGCCCACCTTGCTTTTGTCGTACGGCATCTTCTTTAATTGATCGTAAAATGTCGCTTCTCCTTGCTGGGTCAATGTACCTTGAGTCAACGGCTTTTCTTCCTTGCGCTTCATAATTAACTCCTTTTTTATTTAATTCTTCTACAAACTTATTAATTTTATTCTTCAATTCCAAATCCTCTCCCTGAGAAAAGTCTAAAAAAGAAACAGTTTGGTCTGTTTCGTTAATAGTGAAGTCATACAGGTCGGCTTCCTTAAGGGCGTTAATTGCCTCATTAACATCAGACACTTTTAGTGTCAACTCATCAACATTATGAGAAGGAGACCCCGGTTCCACATAAGCAGCAGCTATAGTAGCCTCCTGCACTTCGGGAGTTAACGCTCCCATTACAGCAGCAAGTTCCTCTGCTTGCTCAATAGTCCCGTCAACCTCAACGGTGTTAGACACCTCTATAATCTTCTCTCCTTGCTCGTTAACAAACCCTCCTATATTTTCAGACGTAGAAGCAATGGAAACGCCCATCTCCTTAGCAACATCCTTTATTTGTTGTTGGTGTTTTTGATAAGCACCACTTTCACGTAAAGAACGGGCATCTTCTATTGAGTTTACCTTAGTAGAGTAAAAAGGAGCTACAATAACACGAACCTTGCCATCTTCTCCCTTGACGGTTACTTCTCCCCCTTCGGTTTCCAGTTCGCTTTGCTTCTCATCGTCCCGTACACGTACGCCATCTTCTTCTCCTTCGACCACGGTTTGTCCTTCACCTGCTGTTTCAGCTTTAGCTGTCTTGTTGACTATGTCTACAATACCATCTACTACCCTTTTTGCAATATTGTTTACCTCACCTAAAAATGATTGTTTTTGTTTTGGGGATAATCCACTTGCCGACCCCATTATACCATCAAAATCTAACCCACGGCTTTCGGCAAGTTCTATACCTATAGCCCTTTGTAAAGAATTAGATAACTTTTTGTCTTGCAATGTTATCTTTTTTCCAAGATTTTCAAGCCATTTGCCTCTTAAAGAAGATGGCGTGTCTCTACGAGAAAGCCCTAACACACTTAAAACACCCTGTGAATCCAACTTACCCATAGCTGATCCAACAGAGCTTTGTATTGCACTAACCACCATATTAAATGGCTTATCCCTTTTTTCATACAAATCAGTGGGTTCCTTATACTGCCCCCTCCTTATTAAATCAACTATAACGTCCGTAACCTCATCCTCCGTTAAGTTGTCCCTGCCAGTAACGTCTTTAGCTATCTTGGCGTCATATTCGTCTATCTCCTTTGTATATTTATCTTCTACTTCTTCGATTTCTTTTAACGTGGGCATCTGTTCCGTCTTTTGGACTACTTCTTCTCCGACTTTTGGCTCCTGTTGAACAACCGATGTTTCTTCGGTAGTTGGTTCAGCGACCTCTTCTGTTACTGTCTCTTCAAAGGGAAGCGTTGCTTGTACAGGTTCTAATCCCTGAGACTCCAACTCCTTGTTAACATCTTCCGTCATCCCTTGCTGTGTAACGGTAGCCACAGCCTCATAAACGGATTCTCCCGTATAAGAGAGTATATCCTTGGCGGCTTGCTCTGTCCTCTGTTCAGGGGAAAGACCTTCCCATACAGCACCCATAGCCTCCATAACGGCATCCCTGTTCCCACCACGTACAGCCTCATCTATCTTTCCAAAAGACTCTTTCCCTATTTGTGCCACTAATCTATTCTCCTTCTTTGCCCTTGCAATAGAACCAGGAGCAGACACTGCACCAAAACCCCCTGAGATAACGGCAGTCGTAAACAAAATATCAGGCACTGCTTCCTTCGTGGACCTAAAAGCCTCTTTAAAAGAATTGCCTTCCACCACAAGACTTTGGAAGAACTCTGTGGGCAGCTCTTCAATAAATTCCCCAAGGAAACCGTTAAAAGCGACTTTGTCTTTCACCTGCCTCATCCAAGGAGCTGCTTTCGGAAGAGTCACGCCCATCCTCTTTGCTATCATGTTGACACCCTTACCTACTGCCTCACCACCACTCTCAAAGAAGGCTTCTGTGAAGTTAGTAAAGGCTCCTTTAGCAATACCCTCTACAATGCTTTCTTGTGTCGTTTCGTCTATAACGAACGTTCCTGTCTCAGCATCAAAGGTTGGCTGCCCTCTCATCCCTTCCAAGGCTCTCTGATATCCTGCCGTAAGGAGGGGTGTTCGTATGGCTGCTTGCTTAGTTGTCTTAAGAGTAAACTCAGCAGCTTTCTTCGCAAGTGTCTTCTTAACGGCCTCCGTGGCTGCTTTCTTAGCAGTAGCAGACCCTGCCGATACCAATCCCGATGAGGCAGCAAATTGAGCCATGAAAGGAAGGACATCAGATAACATCTCTCCTCTTCTATACCAATCACCTATATCCTGCTGCCCTATCTGATATAACCCCAAGGCACTTAAAACAGCCCTGTCAGCATCCGTATCCTCTAACCGACCAACCCTCTTGCTTGCCTTTAACTGCATAGCGGCATCTGTCACATCAGATATCCCAAGACTTTGTACTGTCCCGTCTTGCCACGGTGCTTTTAACCCCTCAAAGAAAGACCCTTCGTCATCAGGCAGTCTTAGTATCTTATCCGTAAGCCTTAATGCCTGTGTGTACATTTGTGTTTGACGGTACAAATCTTTCTCACGCTGTTTCTCAGCATCGGTCTTCTCTTTATCTTTTTTATTGAATAGCCTCGCCCACTCCCTTAAGAGAGCTTCATTATCCTCCCTTATCTCCTGTTGCATCTTTAATGCCTCTGTCTTCGCAGCAAAAGGAGTAATACGGCTTCCTTTAGTCATAGCCTCTTTTGCTATAACACGGTTTATTTCACCTCTAAGGGGCTGTTGGGTGTCAGGTGGTACTTGTGATACAAAAAGAGAAGTAAGTCGCTCTAAGGCCTCGTTTTTGCCCTGAAAATCTAAGTCTGGGGCTTGCATGATTGTAGCAACCTCTTCTTCTATTGTGTTTGCATCTTTTGGATCAAGGTATTTGAAGGACTCTATCTCGTCAGGTAGCTTCTCTGCTCTACCTTGCACATCCTCTGTTAATTTTGCTATCTCAATATCGAACTCTTCCTGTGTCTCTGCGGTCTGTGCTATCTCCTGTGCTTTGGTGGTTAGCTCGTTTTCTAACGAAGCAATCTCTTGCTTGTAGAACTCCGTGGTGCGTTGTCCGCTTTTGGATAAACTACGTAGGGTGTAATCTTCAGGTAATGTTTCCTCGAAGGATATAGGCTTAGTTGAAACGGGTGGTGCTTCAGCAGCCTCCTCAGATGTTAATTGTAATGCTGCTTCTGGTAAGCCTTCGCCAGAGACTGTGTCTTTTGGAAGATAAGTCTCGCTTTCTTCTCCACCTTTTGCAACATCCAAAAGCCCACCAATTTCTTCTTTTTTTTTTAACCCTACATATCCCTTAAAGGAATCAAAGTCTTCGTCAACATTCTTAATCCCTTTCGTTAAAAGAAACTGATGTATCTTCCCTGCTTTCTCTTCATCATACATTAAGTCTTCAAATCCTTCGTATGAATCAGGAAGGTTTTTAATATTCTGCGATTGCAGATACTTGTATATTTTATCTAATTTCTCGTTCATATTCCAATATCTGTTTCTTCTGCGTTTCCTCCTTGTGCCCTTATCTCTGCTATTGTTTTAACACCATCAGAAGTTTTTACCTTCAAGGATAAATAGTTGTCCATCTTATTTGCAGGAACAGCTACGTTTGATGATACATACCATGCCCCCAACTCAGGGTCTTTAGGTAACGTTAAGATATAAACATCTCTTATCTCATCATATCCTACAATATAAGCACTAACATTCTTCGGTGATGTTACAGGCTGCTCTCCATAGCTTGTCAGGAAGGTAGCATCTGTCGGGATAGGTATTTTCTTAGCCGATATATCAGAAAAGTTATAGTACGAAGAAAAGGTAGTATCTCCTATCGTAACGGGCTGCTTACTCTTCTCAGGAACAACGTACTTGTCAGACCCAAAAGAGGCTACTCCCTTAGCTGCATCTGTTCCTCCTGCTGACCCCTGAGCGATACCCTTAGTAGCCATAGGCTCTGCCACAACAAGACTCTGCCATGAATTATCTACCGCCCATTGCATGATAGGATTACCTGCCCGTACAGGGGCTGACTTTGCTGCTCTTTCACTATCACTAACCTTCCCATCACCATCAGCATCGAGATACTTCACTTTCTCACTTTCAGGCAACTCATTAAAGTTCTTTATAGACCACTTAAGCATAGCCTCGTCATTCATTATCTCTGCTTCAGCTACTTCTCTCGCCTCCTGTTCACTCATGCTATACTCAACAGACCTCATCATGGGTTTGCCTCCAACAGTAACCTGTTCTTCTGTGGTGTACGCTGTACGACCTTTATTCCTTCTATTGTTCTTAAAGACTACTCTTGGGTCAACAGGATTAACCTCTAAGGCAGCAATAGGATATTTACCTGTCTGCATGAAGTCATCACTGGCTTCAGCCCATCTCTCTTTATCATACTTCCCCGTTACATCAGACTGTATAGCATACATATCTTTGAGGTATCTCTCCTGATCTGCCATCATGGAACTCTGTGTAGAGGTGAGGATATCTTTATCCCTCTGCATCTCTATCTTGTCTTCCATGGTGAGTTCACCTCCCCTGTCAGCATATTTCTTAGCATACTTCTGGTTATACTCTTCTAAGAGTTTAGCCTGTATCTTTCTTGTATGGTCTCCGATAAGGACAGCAGGGTCAACCTGCAATGCCTGAAGAAACTCTTTCTCACCTTTCTTCTTCTCGGTATATTTGAATTGTTCAGCACCAAGGACACGATCAGATAGCCTATTAGAAGCCCTCTCTAACTCCCCTGTGTCGGGAAGCCTTATGCCTGTATCTTTGCCTGTATAGAGTGGTTGTCCTAATGCCATCGTTAATAAGTTTTAGGTGTGCCCCTCATGCCTGTAAGGGTATTGTTTAATGCCATGTTCGGGTTTAACTGATACGGTAGTGGTGTCGCTCCTTGATAGGCAACAGGTGTTCCTCCCCCTGCTCCACCAAAGCCTCCTCCCCCGAAAGCATTAGCAGCATACTTAGTACCCACAAAGTCCATGGCGGCTGAACCTACTCCCTGCAATCCCTCCCAGAAATTAGCTGCTCCTGCCTGCCTCTGACTACTTGCTTCATTCATCCTGATATCCCATGGCTGCTGTTTGTTATATTGGAACTCCTGATCTGAATACTGAGCCCCTACCTGAAGACCTCTTGCAAGCTGTGCCTCCTGTGCAGCTTTATACTGTGCAAACTGAATACCCAAGTCCCTTACTGCGTTCTGCTCTCTCCCATACAGGTCAGTAACGGCTCCAAGGGCTGCTGTGCTGCTTGGGGCAAACCTCTCTGCTGACCTTGCTCCGAAAGCAGTAGCTGAACCTATCTTCTCTTCCATAAGGTCTTGACCAGGGAGTTGTGTTCGTGCTGCTGACTGCCTGTAAAGGTCAAGCATCTCGTTTACCTCTTCAGGTCTTTCATAAGTGGGTCTATTGTCCCAAAGAGACTTTTGCTCCTTACGAGCCTTACTTGCCTTAGAAGCACCAAAGATACCCTTAGCAAGACCCACTGCTCCTTTTACGGCTGATCCTATTAGTAACGCTGTTGTAATCGGCTCCATATTCCATTTGTTTTTACAAAGATACTTATATTGCTACACTTTACTTATTGAGTATTCTATATCTACCTTGAACAGACGAACTGCATCGGTATCTGTATTCTTTAACTTAATATATACTGCTTGTCCTCTTAGTGCTTCTCCGTTGATTAAATCAAGGACAGAAGCCACAGATGAAGTAGTCTTCCTATTACGTAAGAAAGCAGCAGTTAACTTACCTTCTCTCTTTTCAAATAACCCTGAAGGGATAAGGCTTGTCATGCCGTCAGGATAGTTACCATTGGCAGGAATATCCACTTCATCAACAGACCAGTCTCCGTTAGTATGGATAGTGATAGCATCTAAGACCTTCACCTCTTCAGGTACTTCATTAAAGATAAAGTCCACATACACATCATGCTTCACTCCAAAGAACGTTGCTCTGTTAGCAGTTAAACTATTCTGCTTATATATTTCCCCTTGATGGAAAGCATAAAACTTCTTCTTATAAGAGGTAAAGCATTCTGCTGTGGGAACAATTGCTGTTGAATCTATATCAGCAGTATTATCTACTAACTTAACTACTGAGAACTGATACGTATGTGCTATATATAGGAAAGATAAGAACAGATAACACTCACCTCCTGTTTTAAGGAAAGAAAGATATCCTCCTATGTGACCTCCTGCCCAATCATAGTCTTCGCTTGCTATATTATAGAAATACATAGGGAAGATAATCTCAGGAGCAAACCTATTAGCAACACTCCAAGTGCCTGCATCATTATCATACCTCATTAATCCCGTTACACGGTTCCCCCGTACTCCTGACATCCTGTACCGTGCCTGTCCTGATACTAAAGCGTATAGATCACCTTCCTCCACGAAGATAACAGAGTTGTCGTTCCACCCTTCAAGCCACGCAGAGTCATTAGCATTATACTCACTACCCACTACATTGGTAAGCAGGGTATATCCGCTATCAATAGTATCAGAAACATAGTGTGCTACTACGGAGTTCTCTAAAGGGGAAGTTCTTGCATCACATATCAAATGATACTGTGACTCAAAATAACAAAACGAAGGAGCCGTATAATCAGTAGATGCTATTAGGGGTGTTCCGTTGATTGTTATAGTGGCTAAGTCTTTTGTTACTTCAGCATAATGAATATGTTTATCATTAAAGGAATCATAGCCTGTAAGGAGAATCCCTAAGTTGCCGTTATCTAACTCAATAGGATTACCCGAAGCATACACCTGATTAGCAAAGTTAGCATGATCTGAGTTGGTGATAACGGGAGCATCGCTATTCCCGATAGTCCATGTCTCAAGGTCTGTGCTATAAGCAACCCCTACCTGAAATCCTGTTCCTCGTGCATTAAGCAGTAGCACATATCTTGCGTTACTGCTATCATACCATACTGGCCCTGCCTGTGTATAGAAGTCTCTCCATGCCACTAAAGCATCAGGAGTGATAATACCTTCTGTTGTCTGATCTCCCACAAATTCGTAATTCGCGAATGGAGAATAAAACATTACTTGTTTACCTACCGTAAAGGAGGTAGACGCTCCGCTTATCGAAGAAACAGTAATCGTTTTAGTAGCTACATTGATAGCAGTTACTTTTGTTTGAAGGATATAGTCTCCATCAAAAGAAGGGTCTGCAACATTATAGTCAGCATTATCCAAAGACTGCATATACCACTGAAGATTGCTGTTAATCAACTCATCAGGTAAGTAGTTAAGAGTTACATCTAATCCATCAATAGCCGTTATCTCTAAGATGGTAGTACCTGAAGATGCTACAAGGTTATCTCCCTCTATATTTCTTATGATAGCAGGAGATAGTGATTTAGATATAAGAAAGTCTGGTGTATTTGCTGTCTTCTCTAAGTCAAAGAAAGCATACCACCTGTTTGATGGTTCATGGAAAGCAATGGTTTCATTATTATCACTATCTGTTCCGTCAAGGAAAGTTACGTACAGTAACCGTAAATAGTCATCCCATCCGGTGATAACTTTTATACTGCCTCTTCCATTCGCAATAAGCGTTTCACATTTTGTTTTAAACCACTCAGACATGGCATAGTCCATTTGTCCTTCAGGGCTAACAAACTTACCCGATATAGGGAACAATCCGTTTGCACTATCTCTCCAAAAGACACCATGTAACAAATCAATCCCATAGACATACCTCTCGTTACGTGTAACGGACTCTGGGTTGATAGTACCATATTCGACCACTTGCTCGTTAGAAGAGCCTAACATCTTATCTGAGAAGGCTACATTGCTACTTCCCGTTGTATCTACGTACTCTGTACGCCCTACCCACACAGAACTTGTCCTGTCGTCTTGATAAACCTTTAAGGTATTACCCACTTGAACAATCCTCTGTATGTCTCCATTCTTTTCAGGAAGAGTAACATAATCCAGAGCATCAAATGTAGATAGGCCGTTAATGGAAGTTTCCTGAAGGTAACGATTACTCCACCTTATATTATGCAGGCTAACCTCTCCTATGTTAGACTCTACGTTTATCTTGCCATAATGATAACTATCGCTCTCATAAAAATCTGAATAAGAAGGTGTCTCTACAAGGAATAATTTACTTGCACTTGCTCCGCCTATCCCTTCTGAGAAAGCCCTGCCAATAAAGTACACATCACCAGCTTCAAAAGCACCTTCTGCATCCTGTGCCCCTGTTTGATCTTGTGTGCCTCCCATGTGATAATAAGAGCCGCTACTTTCCTCTATATCATAAATAGGGCTAAGAGCATAATAAACCTCAGTAGGCGATGTTTTCGGTCTATATATCTCAATTAACGATCCGTTATCAGCAGACCATGTATTCGTAGTAGCATCATATTGAACAGTTAATGTTTTAGCCGTATCGTCATAAGCTATTATCTCAAGGTCTGAAAGAACTGTCACCATAGCACCATACTCTGAACCCGATGCCGCAACAGTCAAAACCCGCACCCTATCCCCCTTAACCCACTCATAAGGCTCTACCCTGCTTAAAGGATAAATAGTCTGATGGTTTTGTAATGGTGATATTTCCAATAAGGTATAACCTCCGCTATCAGATGCCCCTGCCGATGCGTCTAAGACGTATTGCCAAAAGGTGCTAATAGAACTATTCCCTGCATAGAACCATTGGTAATACTTAGCCCATGATGGTGCTTCGTGCGATATCGCCCATGTTATCCTTGAACGGAAAGTATAAACAGTCTCTGTTTCAGCTACTCCCATTTCGGGCATAGTAGGAACATACACACTACAATCATCATTGGTGAGAGCAGAAGATACTCTCATGTCTTCATCAAAATATACTAAAGCAAAAGGATGGTCTGCACCTGTCTTAAAACCCGTAAACTTTGGAGGAGTTGATGTATCTTCTCCGTAGGTAACAATCCCCGCAGCCAACAAAGTATCAAAATTGTCTTTTGTTGTCCCTACCCAAAAGTTATTACTTGTAACAAATAATCCCCCTACAGAACCATTCCCTGACGTAAAAGTTGTCTGGGGGTCTGCTCCTATTAAATCCAAACACTTAGCCATGAAGTGAGCAGCAGTATCTACATCAGTAGCCTCTAATGCTCCATCTATTGTAACAGTAGCGGCAGGGTTCTTTTTCTGAAGGGTAATACGAACATAATATGATGCCTGCGCTGCTTCAGGAGTAAATGTGCTTGTCTCTACCTCATTGTACAAAATCCCTGAGTTCTCCTGCCAAAATAAATCACCAACGGTTTGTTCTGCCGTTCCTGCCCCTGCCGTTGTTAAGGCTACTTCTTCCGTAGATGCCGTTAAGGAAACATTAATGTCTGGATTATCAAACCCTTCTGTCACTCCCCCTAAGGCCATTACGTTCTCCGACAAGAACTCTATACTGTTTATCTGTCTTGGAAGGGAATCTGCGATTGTATTTATCATCGTGTCGTCAACAACCTCATAGCTCTTATCATTATAAAAGTCATAATCCGTTATCCCAACATCAAGTTTGTCAACATACTTCCATACACCATCATTCCCTTCTCGGACAAATATCTCTGCATACTCTACCGAACCATAATCAGCATTACTAACATTAAGCTCTATGTAGTTATTAAAAGTAATATCATTAGTTATTTCTCCGTCTATAGACTCATCATCTTCCGGTAAGGAAATGTCAGATATAGGAGCAGTTCTTGAATAACCATGATACCTGTACTTATACCGGTAAGCGAACTGGAACAGCTTCCCTCTTACATTGTTCACATATCGGGCCGTATCAGAGCCGTAGAGGAACGATATCTTCTCAGTGGGGGGAATGTTCATCCAACTGAAGATAATCGCTTGTAGGCCGTCTGAGGAGTCGTAGGGGTAACAATACAGAGTATGCTGCTCCCAATTAGTAACGTCTGACCTTGGATCTGTTGTTTCACTGTCATGGTCGGTGATAGCAATGTATGTTCTACCATCATCCACCCTTACGATATTCCCTATGACATAAGTACCTCCGCTAACCCATGCGGATAAAGCAGTGTAGTTCTTAGCTAAAGTGATGTTTACTTTTTTAGGCCCATAAGAGAAACCATTATAGTAAATCCATCCATCAACAAACCTAGCATCTTTAATATATTCATCAGGGTCAAACTCTAAAGCTGACTCATCAAACAACACTTTAGTGAAAGTCTCAGCAACAGGGTCAAACTCAATAATGGAATTAAGGTATCGTGTCGTTTGTGTAACAGTATCTCCTAATACAAAGTAGTATATCTTATCGTTCTCGGTGTCTTCACAAGACCCTAATGTTTTGAGGTTACGTATGTAGTTACTGTGAACAAAAGTATCGTCTATATGCTCGTTTCCCAATGCTACTGTTAACACATCGGAATCAGCAGGAGAAGGGATAACGTTACGCCTACCCGTTCCATCTGATATATTTGCGTAGCTATCTCCTACAGGAAAAAACTCATGTGAGTTATCACTGTTAAGACCCGACCCTGCAAATATTATCTGTTGCTTTCTTTTCACCATATCTTACCTTTTAGGCCCCTGTGTTGATGTTCCCCAAATTATATCCAGTAGCTGATCTTCCGTTAAGGAGAAAACTACGCTTCTGTATTCTTCAACCTGCTCGTTATAGTCTTGCTTCCTGTCAGCCATCACCCCCCTTGTAGAGCCATCCCAAAACCCTTTCTTCCACAACAGGTATGCCTCAATAACATCTACTGCTAACTCAGGGATAAGAGTATCTGCTGTGGTATCAATCCCTGAACCTACATACTGAATAATAGCGGTATCACTACATATCCCTTCACAGAAAATCCTTCTACCATCCCAATCTATTGCATAGTAGTATTTGTTAACGGCTCCCTTTGCTCCATACGATGCTTTAAGGTTGTCTAATATCGCAGGAGGATTAGCAGGGGAGTCCACTGTCCTGTCCATTAGCGGTCTCTCTGTAAAAGACCATAACTCATCGTTACGATATACTCCAAGCCTTATAAAGCTGATAAGGGAAGAAGGCATAGTAATAATGCCATTAGCATCTACTGTCACTTCCTCTGTCGTTACTCCGCTACCATGTTTAACCCGTAGGTTACGGTAACAGTTACAGGCGTGTTCAAAATACAAACTTGCATCATCGGATGGTAGCTTATACTTGAAGATAAAGTTATCTACTACCTGTCGTATGCCTATTACTCCTGCTGTTTCAGCCATTGTTTCGTGGTATTATATCGTTATTATCGTCTGATAGGTCTTTCGGGGGAATAACACCCATCATCTCCAATGCTCCTTTGATTACGTCATTCTCCCTTCCGAGAGGGAACAATACTTTGTCCGTGTCAAGATAAGACCTGAAAGACATTAAAATGTCCATACGGACACCTGCTGAAGCCGTAGTGGAATCCATCTTATAATACTCAATAGTGCTTCCCCTGACAATATACCCTATCTTATCTGATGCTTGTGAGAAGTAACTACCTCCCCTTGCATGGTCAACCTCTCTTCGTGACATAGGATAAAAGGCTACTGCTCCATCGGCTATCTGATACACTCTTCTTATTCCACTTGCTTTGTCCGGTAAGGGAACATAGTTGTAAGGAATCGTTGAGTAATAAACCCCTGTATTGCTATTAAGAGAGACTGTAATAGGTGTCCCTGCTCCTCCTAACTCCCGTGTGTAGTTATCAAGGTCAAGTGGCGTACGGGCAAACACATCGTAGAATATTTGGTTCATCACTGTCTCAATAGCAGCATCTATAACCCCACTGTGATACTTGCCCGTATTATCCTCTTTCGGGAGCAGGTTCTTAACCAACGATCTTATCTCTGCTTTTGTCATACGTTACGTTCTTTAAGTTGTTCGTTATTGGCATACTGCACAACATCAGCATCTCTTAACTGAAGACCAAGTTTGCTTGCAAAGATATTCAGCAGTGCATTCTTATCGTCATCCCCAAACTCAAAATCTACTGTGAGAGAAGTAGCTATCGTATCAGGGCCTGCCGTCCCGTCTCTATAAGTACACCCTGAAGGGAGAGCTATATCCGTGTCTCCTTCCTCAAGATAAGTAACAACACCTGTCGTATCATTCACATAGTAGTCCAAGAAAGGAGTTGTCGGGGCACGTAAGTAATCAACCTCAATAGGAGTAACCTGTGGGTACACATACAGCGTACTCTCCCCTGATGTCGTGTCTCGTGCAAGAAGACAGACAGGGTGTTCAATAGAGGGTGCTGTTAAAGCATCTGCTATCCTGCTTGAATACTCTAAGGCTGTTACTACATCTATTTTTGTACTCATTGGTAATTGTTTTTATTCGTTACTGATGTTTTTCTCTTGATGGCATTATAGACAAGAGAAGATAAACCAAGTCCTACTATCCAATATAAAGTTAAGTCTCCTGGTGTTACAAGCCATGAAGGGATAAATTGAGCAATATCAATACTTACATCATTAGACAGCAGAAGCAACACTACCGACACATCTATCAAGGCTATCATTAATAGTTCAGCCCAATTATCTTTCACCCAAAAAGGAAATGAAAAAGCCTTCTTGTCCTTCCGATTATTAAACCGATTAAGGAAGTAAATTGCTATGCCCAAAATGTTAAGTAATATTTTCATCGTAGTATAATTTTTATTCTATTGTACCATCCCATCCTGCTATTCTTGCAAGCATCCACCACATGGCTTTGGCAAGTCTCAATGCTCCAACCGACCCTATATGTCCAGTAGCTGTACCTCCAAGATTGTTAGAATGTATAACAGGGTAAGTATGACCATCCCACGTTTGCGTTTGTAGTATCCCGACATCATTGTGAGACAGTATGTCTGCATAGTCAAATAACACCCTTGTCTTATCTAAAGCAACAGTATCTCGTATAGTTTGCCACCTACGACTATTATCATAAGCCTCTTCTGAGGAAGCAGCCATTTGTGTTAAATCGCTGTCTATTGGACCAGTTGTGAAAAATACCGTTGTATTTATACTATTAGTTGAACAATAATCAATATACTCTTTAGTTGCTATAATATAAATAGCAGTCAAGTTATAACCCGGATCATAACACCACCCAAATCCAAACGCTGAAATTGTTAAACTATTCGAATTGCAATATGAAATTCCAGCAATAGTTCGTGCAACCGCCGATTCATTTAATGCATATGATGGACCATATCCTGAAGCGCACCAATCTTCTTCTCCATAACCATAAATCCACCCTGTTGCATTATCTATGTCACCCCATGTCGCTCTGCTCGTCCTTAAATGATTTGATGTTTGCGCTTCAGGAGTGCCAGACTCTGTTATATTAACTGCAAATTTATTATCAATTTGCACTAAGGCTGACAACCCATCTCTAATTGCCTGTGTATGTGATTCTCCAGCATATGACAACCACATCTTTTTGACTTCATTTATATATTGAAGAGGTATCTGATCATACTTATCAACCACGGTATGGTCAGCTATAATTTGAGTTGAAACAGGAGGATCAACAGGAATGATAGGTGTAACTGCATCAGAAGTCAAAAACCTATTTCCGCTTATTAAAAATGAATTACCTGATCTTATTAGATTCTGACTGAATAATGAAATCGAAACAAATGTCAATAATATGGTTAGTGTATTTTTCATTTTACAATGATTATTTTTCCGTTAGAAATAACAAGTTTGCTATTAAGCGTGCCTACTTTGTCGCTATAAGTTGGAACTGGTGGCTCTGTATACTCCGCTGTATTCATATATCCAATGTCTGGTGCTGAGCCTTCAAATGTTAATGTAGTTCCTGAATTGTCCTCTATTGGTATCTGTATTCCAGCCCCCTTTAAAGGACTTGTTTCCTTAAGCTTTAAGAATGTAATATCAGGTAGTGAATGATCTGATTTCCTTGGTGCTGTCATTTGTGACATACATTGAGCAAAACTTGTTTCAATAAAATCGTTATCCGAAATTGGATAATTAGAGTTCCAATCCCATCTCGCAAGACTTCCATACATTGTATAGTAAAAGGTGCTGTTAGAGATAGTATAAACAGTTTGTGCATCTACCTCATAGGGTCTACCTCCAGCGTCATTTCTTCTTGCTCCGTATGTAATCACATTTCTAAATATATTTTCAGAATCAGCCCATCCCTCATTGTAACTTATTGTAATGTTATTCCCATTTCTATATGATGTAACATTATATATCCTTGCTCTTGTTCTATCATATCCAAAGTATTCAAGTACAAAAAGCCCACATTCCCTATTGTAAGCAGCAATACAATTTTTAAGTATTTTAACTGGATAAGTTATTCCATTAGAATTTCCTCCAAATTTAAACCCATTACCTTCATATTCATCAATAATAGCTCCTGTGGTTAAATCAACACCATTGGCAAAAGACCAACAATTATAAAATCGATGAACGCCAAAGCCCCCATCATCAAAACCATCATCAGAACATCCCCAGGCACGACAGCCATCAAACGTAACGTGCCCACCCACGTTAATTACCTTGAAACCATCCCCCATATTTCCGGGGTCTCCTGTATTACCCTCATTAGTTTCAAGTGTATCTCCACAATGATGAAAATCGCAATTTAAAAATAAAGTAGTATCATAAGGAACATATCCAGAACCATCCCATCCATAATTTTCCCCTTCAAAGTAACCAACATCAACCTCCGAATAGATACCTTCCCCACCAATATTATGAACGTGCATGTTTTCAAAAATCATATTAGAAAATGGCCACCCAAGTATTCCCCTGGCTGATACAAACCTTCTTTTTTGTAGAACATTCCTTATTGTAAGACCTCTAAAATGAATCCAATGGGTATCATACATTTGAATACCTACGATATAACTATTTACAGAATGTTCGCTTGAAGGAGCGGTAAGGTTAATACAATCAAGAATAGGCGTTTCTCCTGGATAATTAAAATAATGTATCCTATTACCGGGTTCTCCGTTATGTCCAGTACCACCTCTTGGATCTATTCCAGTAACTCCATTACCTTGTGCGAATGTTGTCGGTGACCATACTCCTCCTCTGAAATAAACAGTGTCTCCTGCCATTGCTGTGTTAAACGCTTTTTGCCATGTAGCCCATGGTGCGTTTATGTTAGTACCTGCATTTAAATCACTACCACCCGTGGGAGCGACATAGTAAACAGTTTGACTATATCCTTTAACAGATAATAATATGAGTATAAATATTAATAACTTTTTCATAATCCTAATCCATATTTTTCATTAAGATAAGCCTTAACATCAATTATCTCTTGAGCCGTAGCAACATTGTCTCTTATTATAATTTCCTTAAAACTTGATAATGTTGAATTTGTGTAATTACCTAAGTAGAACTCTTGAAACGTTACACTTCCCGCATCTCCTGTCGAAGCAGTTAAATCGTTCCATTGAAGTGATGAGTTTGTGGTGTTCACAATTGCTGTTAATATTCCATACCCACTACCTACATTATATACTGCAAGACCCCAATTACCTGCATATAACACCATATCATTAGCGGAGCCTCCTTGCATTATCATCGCACCTGGATTATGGTTAAGCCCCATAAGCATACTACTTTCAATATAGCCGTTTATCCTTACTACCATAAAAATAGTTAATGTTTCCAGCGAATCTCCAGCAACTGAATTCTCCAGCCTTGCTTCTACAATTGTGTCTATCATATGAACTTCTTGATTTGTAGCATCCCAAATTCTACTGGCATATCCTTGGAAGCTTGAGGTTACAAAATCATTTCCATTTCCGCTTGCATCAGCCCATTTTGTTATTGCTGTAGAAGATTCATAAGTAGTCATATATTCTGCTTCTGCTTTAAGCCATGCGTAGGTATGACCGTCTGATAAGAATGTAGGTACACCTGCCGGGGGTGCTTCAAAATTATTGGTTATAAGCCTATTTGAGAATGCTGCTACAGGATTCCCTGCGCTATCCTGCAGTGCAGGAGTTCCCGGTGTGTATGATAATCTATATTCAGAACCATAAGTTCCGGTAGAATCAAGGGCAATAAACAAGGAATCTTCGTTAATGGTTATTGCCTCAATACCAAAAGTATTACCGTCTTCCGTCAAGGAAAATGCAGATGTAGGTGGAATTGAATCTTGTTGTAAATTTTCTGACCAAATTGTTAATAGGATACTATCGTTATACGTACCTATTTCAGTACTCATAATGGTTGGGCGTGTTATGTCCCCAAGTCCGTAATCCTCCATTATAGAAATAAGGTAAGATATTTCACTCCTTACCGTTGCAAGAGAATCTGTAAGCCTTGTTACGGTTACATATAAAGAAGAGTCAACGGTTCCCGTTTCAACTGCTGCAATTTGGGTGTCAACCCACGTAGGAGTAGCATATCCACCTGCTTTATACTGATTGCTATCTACCACGGCTACCCCTTGTATTGCGCCTATTCTTATTGCATTAAGACTATCGGCTATCTCATCTCTAACAGTAGTAATAGTAACCTCACTTCCTGATCCAACTTCTGAGAGAAGCGCATAGTTAGCAAGCATCGATGCAGTATCAGATATTGGAAGATACAAAGGGCGAAGAACATTTAAACTATCATTAATCGCACTTCTTACGTCTGTTATAGACACGTCTCCCGTGCCAACCTCGCTTAATAAAGCATAAGGAGCTAACATTGAAGCTGTATCATCAAGCATTAAAGCTACATCAGAAAGGATTATTCCATCACCTATACGAGCATTAAGACTATCGTTAATATTACTTGTTGTTGCTAATGTTCCACTTGTAGGTAAGGTTACAGACGTTGTAGCTGTAGTGTTTAAGGTAATCCCATCATCCCCAACCAATGCAAGGCTCCCAGAACCACGTGAAAATCCTGTAACAGTAGCAGCAGTTTCAGCTTCATCTACTACATCATTACCATCGGTATCATATACAGAAGCAAGCATATCACCTGTTCTTGAAGGAGTACTGAATGTAGGAGCAGCAGAAACACCATTTGATCTTAAATAAGTGCCATCAGCACCAAGAGCAAGCTCTGTGACCTCTCCGGACCCATTGGAATAAAATACACGCCATGCTGTTGCTCCCAAGTCTGTAATCGTTGAAGATCCTCCGCTTTGTGCAACCCAGGATCGAACACCGGCTGCGGTTGATGATAAAACGTAATTATCTCCTGCCGGATTACCCAGCCCAGGCTCATAACCTGCAGTGGCATGATCACCCCAATCAAATGCTGTGGCAAAATTACTATGATTGTATGTGCTCTCATGTGTGCTTATCAATCCGCTTGCTGTGCCGGTAGCATCATACCCTGCAGCGACTTCAGCGGCTCTAATGTACGGAGAAAGCATCGCTGCGGTATCTGATGCTGCGATACCCGTAGCCTCTCCCACCTCTGATAACAAGGCATACGGAGCCAACATAGCTGCCGTGTCGTCTGTTGCCATATAACCATAGGACAAAACTTCTGCCTCACGTATGTAAGGGAGGAGCATGGCTCCCGTATCTGTTAGAGCCATATAGCCCAAAGCAATAACTTCTGCTTCTCTTATATAAGGAGTAAGCATGGCAGCAGTATCACTGGCAGATAAATCTCCTGATCCTGTTTCCGATAAGAGAGCATAATTTGCAAGCATTGTTGCTGTGTCTGATATGCTCAACTTCAAATCTATCCTGCTGGAAAGATTGGCTGTGTCAACACTCCCTGTATAAGTTGCCTTTATGGTAGACGGGATATAAGGATTAACCGTGTCTCCTGCTGCTGTAACAACAGCATAAGAGCCATCGGCTGCTGTGATAATGTTCTTTAACGTAATCACATTAGCATTAGTCCCTACTTTTATCCCTAAAGGAAAAGTTGATTGCCCGTAGGACAGAACCCCAAACAATAAACAAGTTAAAATTATCAGCAATCGTTTCATTATATTCTCATTTTAAGCAAACTCATATTTTCTCATTATAATCCTCCCTCTACAAAAATTGAATCCCAGTGGTAAGAAGACACACCACATGTATCATTCAGCAACTCATAAGCAGCCTCTTTACCTGTTGTGGGTGGACATCGTGCCTGATAGGTTCCACTTGGTGCTGCATTGCCATTTCCTGCAAGATCAATCGTTCCTCCTGTGTTGGTCTTAGAAGGGAAGGCTCCATAGAACCCAAGTAATATATTATTGACTTCTGTCTCGGTAAGCCCCATTTCAATCCGAACATTCGGAAGTCGTACAAATCCATTAAAGTCTGCTGCTACGATTGTCTTGGTGAGTGATGTCGTGTTAAAGTAGAGGTATAGCTGATAAGACAACGTGTAGCTTGCAAAGTCACTACTATCAATAACATATGTACCTGCCTGTGGGAAATAGAGGTATAGCTGAGAAGACAATGTATAGCTTGCAAAGTCACTACTATCAATAACATA
>Ga0265293_10002218_pt1 | contig 39936 bp, 41 predicted proteins | sample Munlanlewell138R_FD_192505 | JGI IMG/M metagenome (GOLD analysis project Ga0265293, IMG submission 192505) | Leachate microbial communities from a municipal landfill in Southern Ontario, Canada - Leachate well 138R | ecosystem: Engineered > Solid waste > Landfill > Unclassified | place: Canada... | reverse complement strand
CCCCCACGACGCCGCATCACAGCCCTCCTACGACCTCGGGGTGGCGGTGGTGGCCACCTACCCCTCGCCCATGGGGGGCATCGGGCCTGGGGTGCGCTGGAGCCCGGCCTCGGCGTCCGAGGCGAGCGTGCACAGCAGCGGCGAGCCCTCTCTGGACGGCGACACCCAGCGCGAGGCGGGCGCCTCGCCACTGTCGCGCCTGCCCGCCTTCGGGCTGCACTCGCGCGTGCTGCTGCCGCTATACGCCGGCGCAGCCGTGGCCGGCGTGCTCGCGCTCTACCGCACCGGCCCCCGCCGCTTCGACGCGCGCGACGGCATCCTGGCCGAGCGCACCGTGCGTCGCCTGGGCGAGACGCTGGCGCAGCCCGGCCCCTCGCCCGCCGCAGGCGACGGACACCTCGATCCCCCCTCGCACGAAGCGCAGGCCGCACCGACTGCCCCTGCCGCCCCGGCCGTGGAGCAGCCCTCGGCAGCAGCGCCGGCCGGGCCCCTGGGGTTTCCGGAGAGCGCGCTGCCGGGGTCGCGGCTGGAGTCGCTGGGGGAACTGGTGGCCGGGGTGGCGCACGAGTTGAACAACCCGCTCACGGCCATCCTGGGCTACGCCCAGATCGTGTCCTCCCTGGAAGATGCCGAGCGGGAGCACGCACTGCGCACAATCGAGTCAGAGGCGCAGCGCGCCTCGCGCATCGTGCGCAACCTCCTGGCGTTCGCGCGCCAGCGGCCCGGGGACCGTCGCCTGACGGACCTGGAGGGCGTGCTGCGTCGCATCCTGGACCTGCGTCGCTACTCGCTGGAGGTGGACGAGGTGCGCGTGATCACGCGCTTCGGCCACGTCCCGCCCGTCCTGGTGGACGAGGGCCAGTTCGAGCAGGCGTTCCTCAACCTGCTCGCCAACGCGCACCAGGCGCTGGAGGACGGCGGCGGCGAGGTGCTGGTGAGCACCTGGAGCACCGCGGAGCACCTCTACATCTCGTTCGCAGACGACGGCCCCGGCGTGCCGGGGGAACTGCGCGCGCGCGTCTGGGATCCGTTCTTCACCACTCGGGAGGTCGGCGCCGGCGAAGGCATGGGCCTCTCCATCGTCTACGGCGTGGTGGCGAACCACGGCGGCCGCACGTGGGTGGAGACCGCCCCCACCGGCGGCGCCAACTTCGTCATCCAACTGCCGCTGGTGGCCCCGGAACCGCGCGTAACCACGCCCCCCGCAACCACGCCCCCCGCAACCACGCCCCCCGCACCAATGGGAGCGAGGCCTCGCGACGCCGCACCCGCCTCGACGCCGTCGGTGGCGCCGTCGGTGGCGGGGGAGCCGGCGGAGGCCGGGGAGCCGCCCCGCATCCTCGTGGTGGACGACGAGCCGTCCGTGCGCGCGCTGACCCGGGAGATCCTGGCGGCGCAGGGCTACCCCGTGGCCGTCGCCGAGGACGGCCCCACGGCGCTGCGCATGCTGGCGGAAGGCGACTACGGCCTGGTGATCACGGACCTGCGCATGCCCGGCCTGAGCGGCTCCGACCTCTACCACGAGATCCAGCACCGCTGGCCACACCTCGCCTCGCGCGTCCTCTTCGTGACCGGGGACATCGAGGGCGAACGCGGCGGCCGCGCGCTGGACCGCGAGCAGATCCGCTACCTGGAGAAGCCATTCACCACACAGCAGTTGCTCGCCGCCATCCGCGACGTGCTGGCCACGCCGCAGGCCTGAGCCCGCGGCGGCCTCGGCCCTCCGGCCAGCCTCGCAGCCTCCGTATGAGGGGCCAGTGCGAGGGCTAACGCGAGGGCTAGTGCGAGGGGTTGGAGTGCGTCGGAGAGTCGTCGTACCGGTGCGCCTCGATACGGTCGGCGGCGATACCCAGGAACAGGGCGAAGGCGAAGCCTCCCACGAGCAGCACGCCGGCGGTAATCACGGTGACGGGTTCCATACGAGCCTCCTTCGGTGGCCCCATCCTCCGCCCGCGGTGGCACGCAAAGGAGGGCCGACCGTCCCGCCGCAATCAGGACGAACGCCCCGTGACACACGCGCAGGCCAAGGGGTCGCCTCGAACCGTCGGTCGCCCTCGTGGTTTCCGTGAGGAGACGGAAACGGCGGCCCGTTGGGGCCGCCGTGGTGCAATCGAACGTGGGTGGGATGCGGGGGCTAGCGGGCAACTATCCCTTGACAGCACGTAGGGCGTGTGTTCTAATTGTCTCATGAAGCGGTACACGATTCGCGACTTCAACTCGGACTTCCCCGACGACGACGCTTGTCTGCTCGCGGTGTTCGGGATGGTCTACCCGTCCTACCTGGAGGACGGGACTGTGCCGTGCCGCTCTGAGAAGTGCGGCGGCGAATTCACCAAGCACGCCCGTCTGACCAAGCGACCGAAGGCGCTGACGTGCTCCAAGTGCGGGACGCACGCCTACCCGCTGGCCGGGACGATCTTCGAGAAGTCCAGCACGCCCATGAAGTCGTGGTTCTACGCCATGTACCTCATGAGCACGACGCGCTCCGGGATCAGCGCGAAGCAACTGGAGCGCGAGCTCGGCGTCACGTACAAGACGGCTTGGCGCATGTTCAAGCAGATCCGGTCCCTGCTCGCTGAGGACGGTGGCCCGCTGACGGGGACGGTCGAGGTCGATGAGACGTGGCACGGCGGGAAGCTCTACTTCCCCGGTCGGCCCGGGCACACCGGTCAGAAGCCCGGCTACAACTCGCTCTCGAACAAGACGCCCATCGTCGGTGCTGTCGAGCGCGGCGGGCGGGTGACTGCGCGAGTCGCGCAGAACGTCCGCAAGAGCACCCTGATGCCTTTAGTGGCCGAGCACGTCATGCCCGAGGCGACGGTGTTTACGGATGAGCACACGGCCTACAACGACCTCAGCAAGAGCGGCTACCAGCACAAGCGGGTCAACCACTCCGCGAAGGTCTGGGTCGAGGGTACCGTCCACACGAACACCATCGAGGGGTTCTGGAGCCTGCTGAAGAACGGCATCCGTGGCGTGTACCACGCGGTCGGCTCCGACTACCTCCAGACCTACGTGAACGAGTACACCTTCCGGTACAATCACCGGAAGGATGAGACGCCCATGTTCGTGACCATCACGAACCGGGTCAGGGAGGTTCGCGCCGGGAAGCACGGCGACTACTCGCCTATCGGGTAGATAAGCCAAACCCCCGGCTGGCACCGGGGGCGATTCACTCGATTGCAGCGGCATCGGGCTGGAAACTAAGATACCAGTCCGCGCGCCTCACCGCGCATTCAGGATGGCACCATGCCCGAGACTCCCGTCACGTTCGTCATCGATGCCGACGAGATTAGCCCCGAGAAGTTCACACTCCTGCTTCGGGAGTTTCTTGGTGTCCTCAGTGAAGTCGATCGCGAACTGTCCGACTTTGGCGATCCGTCCCTGCTCTGGCGCATCACTTCGCTTTCGTACAACAGCCCGGCTGCCGTTGGCTTGATGTCCCGCCCGAAGGGGAAGCGCCCAGATATCGGGCCACAGGTGATCACCACGAGCCTCGCGGGGCTTCATGAGATTCAGAAAGAGCGACAGCGCCCCATCGCCTTCAATGACGATGCGCTCACGCACGTCCGTGAAATGGCCCGTCAGACCGGTAACGGCATCCGCCACGTTATCGCCCGCTCTGACCTCTATCCGAACAGCCCACCGGTCACAGTTACGCGAGATGCGGCTGCGACCGTCGATCGCGTGCTTCCGATGGGCTACTCGTTCGGCAGCGTCGAAGGGCGCCTCGAAGGGCTGGACATTCACCGTCAGCCGCGATTTACGGTCTATGACGCCGTCACGGGGCGAGCGGTTAGGTGTTACTTCGACACGACCGAGCTAGACAAGGTGAAGGCCGCAGTCGGGCGCAAAGTCATCGTGAGTGGGAAGCTCCGGCGCGACCCAGAGGGTCGCCCGCAGCAAGTACGCCAGGTGGACTTCTTCGAGGTGCTCGATGTTGCGCCACCGCACCCGCCGCGCGATGCGGCGGGTGCATTCGGCGAGGTCGAGGACCCGGAGAACTATTTGGAGCGCCTACGTGACATCGGATAGCGGGAATCAGACCCCCGCGACTGGGCGCAACCCAGACTTGGTCTACCTCGACTCAAATTTTTACTTCGACTACCTGATCTCGAATCGAGCAGGCCATCAACTAGCCGTCGATGTGATCAACGCGTGGAAGGCCGGCGCGGTAGAACTCGCAACCTCTGCGCTCACGCTGACCGAAGTGCTGTACGTGAAGCTGGATGTCCCGAACGAACGGCGCAAGATAGACCGGTCGCGTGAGCCAGATATCATCGACCTATTCGCGGAGTACGGCCCGCGCCGCCTGAGGCTCATTGAGACAGATCGGCGTGTCGGGGAAGATGCGCGGCGAGTGTTCTACGACTGCGCCATCGACCCGAAGGACGCGATCCACGTAGCGTCGGCGATCCGCGGCCGATGTCCTGTGATGTTCAGCCGAGATCACAAACTCCTGAGGGCGTCAGGAAAAGTCGGCGGTACGCCGACGCTGGTGATCAAGAAGCCTTCTTGGACTGTTCAGACGAGCCTCGGTCTCGACGAGAGCTCACCGCTCGGGCGATGAGGCTGAGAACCCCCGCTCTCTGATCGTTGCCGTCCGGGAGGCACCCTTCCTGCAACCGATCGATCTCAGGGTCGCGGGTCTTGCCGTCCTCATACGAGGGGCGAGGTCGCTTGGACTTTGATCCACTCATGCACCCAGTCTACACCGAGCGCCCCCCTGTCACGGTGCCTCTAGCACACGTGCCGTGAGGGGATAGTTACCGGCTAGCGGTCCGGTGCTTCGCGCTGCCGCCTGCGGTCGTCACGTTCGGCAACGACGCCGAGGAAGACCGCAAAGGCCAGACCAGCCACCAGTAGCACGGCGCCAACAGCGAGTGAAACCACTCGTTCTCCTTCCGACTGTCACCCGACCGAATGTCGCCCGGACGGATCACAAGTTGACGTCTGTTTTTCCCATGGTAATCCAGAGGCTTGATAACAAAACGGAAATTGCGTTAATAAAGTAGAAACGGCGGCCTCTCGGCCGCCGTCTTTATCACGAGCGAAAACTATCGCGGGAAGTAGGCTAGTCTCCCGTCTCCATCGGGTAGCCGGCCTCCGCCCACGCCTCGTGCCCGCCTTCCACGTTGTAGATGTCCGTGATGCCCACGGAGGCGGCGAACTCTGCGGCCACGGCAGAACGCTGGCCGGACTTGCAGATGAACAACACGGGCCGGTCGCGCGCGATCTTGTCCGCCTGCGCCAGCGTGGCCATGTGCTGGATGCGCACCGAGCCCGGCACGTGGCCCTCCGCGTGCTCGTGCGGCTCACGCGAGTCGATGACCTGCGCGTTGTCCTCGTCGATCATCTTCCTGGCTTCTTCCACGGTGATGCGCGTAAACGGCTCGCCGGGGCGCTTCTCTGGCATCCGAAATCCTCCACCCAGTCGCCGCCGCGCGCGTTTGCACGCGGGGTGTGATCGCTCTCCCGCCGGATCGCTCCAATTCTACCGCCTCACCCCCCGCTCACGCTCGGCCTCGACCCGCGCTCCGTGCCGAGGCGCCCCGCAGGCGTGGCCCGATGTCCGCCGCACGCGGGTGACCGCCGCACGGGTACAATTCACCCATGGCCAGCCCTCCACGCCTCCGCGCTGCACTCTCCGCCGCCTCGTGACCCGCGTGTTCGTCACCCGCGCGCTGCCGGGCGGCTCGGGCCCCGGCTCCCCGCTGGCGCGACTCCGTGACGCCGTGGACGAGGTGGACGTGTGGGAGGACGAGGCGCCGCCGTCCCCGGCCGCGCTGCTCGCGCGCAGCGAGGACTGCGACGGCCTCCTGTCGATGCTCACCGAGCGCGTGGACGCCGCCCTGCTGGACGCCCGCCCCGGGCTGCGCGTGGTGGCGAACATGGCCGTGGGTTATGACAACGTCGACGTCCCCGCCTGCAGCGCGCGTGGCGTGCTGGTGACCAACACGCCGGGCGTCCTGACGGACGCTACCGCAGACATGACGTGGGCGCTCCTGCTGGCGGCCGCGCGCCGCCTGCCGGAGGGCCGCGCCGCCATCGAGGCCGGCGAATGGGGGCCCTGGCACCCCTCCTGGCTGCTCGGCAGCGCCGTGACCGGACGCACGCTGGGCATCGTGGGGCCGGGTCGCATCGGCGCTGCGGTGGCGCGCCGGGCGCAGGGGTTCCAGATGCGCGTGCTCTACAGCGGGCGCTCGGCGAAGGCGGACTTCCCCGGCGAGTTCGTGCCGCTGGACGACCTGCTGGCCCGATCGGACTTCGTCTCCATCCATGTCCCGCTGACCGAGGCGACACGCGGCATGTGTGACGCCTCGTTCTTCGCGCGCATGCAGCCGCACGCCGTCTTCGTGAACACCGCCCGCGGGCCCGTGGTGGACCAGGGCGCGCTGACCGATGCGCTCCGCGCGGACCTCATCGCCGGCGCCGGACTGGACGTGATGACGCCCGAACCACTCCCGCCGGACCACCCTCTCCTCCATGCGCCTCGGCTGGTACTGGCGCCGCACCTGGGGAGCGCCACGCTGGAGACGCGCACGCAGATGGCGCACCTGGCCGTGGACGGCCTGCTGGCGGCGCTGACCGGCGAGCGGCCGGTGCACCTCCTGAACCCGGACGCCCTGACCCCAGACACCCGGGAGCCAGACGCTCTGGATGTGACCGCCGCGACCAACGACACCGCAAGACGACGAGGACGCCCGTGACCAACGCTGGCACCAACGGAGGCAACCACACCGAGCCGGAGGGCCGCCTCTGGCTGGCCGAGACGCTCTGGCGGCTGGGCGCGATCCAGTTCGGCGACTTCTCCATGGGCCGCACGGTCCGCCACTCGCCCGTGTACGTGAACGCGAAACTACTCATCTCCCGCCCGGAGGCCATGAGGCGCACCGCGCGCCTCATCCAGGAGGAACTGGACCTGGCCATGGCCATGCGCAACCGCGTGGTGGAGCCGTTCGACGCCATCGCCGGCGTGCCCATCGGCGGGCTGCACATCGCCACGGCGCTGGCGCTCCAGATGGACCGCCCCCTGCTCTACCTGCGCCCGCCTCGGTCGCCGGAGGAGGTGATGGCGCCGCACGTGGAGGGCATCTACCGCCCTGGACAGCGCGTGCTGGTGGTGGACGACCTGGCGGCCGGTGGCGGATCGCTCGTGGAGACGGTGGAGGGCCTGCGGAATGCCGGCCTCATGGTGCAGAGCGTGGTGGTGCTGATCGACCGCGAGCAGGGCGCGGCCCGACGCCTGGAGGCGATGGGCGTACGCGTCCACTCGATCCTGACGCTGGAGGTGATGCTGACGTACCTGCACTCGGCCGGCCACCTCAGCCGCCAGGACTACGACCGCTCTACGTCATACCTCCGCCGCGAGGGCGAACCGCGCTCCGAGTTCGACTGACCCTCCCAAGGCCCGCGCTTGGGCTCGAGCGCGGGGACGGGCGGGCGCGGAGGCGGGAGCGTCCGCTACGCTGGGATCGTGCCCTCGGAATCCCCGAGCCACGCCGATCCGAACGAGGACGCCGCCTGCCCCGTTCCCCCCACAGGACAACGGACACCCGGAACATCGACTTGCGACATGTCAGCCCCTCCCGGCCTGGCTCCTACCGGAGCGCGGAGGCCCCATGACCTCAGCCCCCCATCGACTCCGCCGCTGGCTGCTCCTGCCGGCCCTGGGCGTCGCGGCGCTCGCCCTCGTGGCCTGCAACGGCGAAGATGCCGGCGGCACGCCTGGCAGCGGGAGTACCGGCACCACCACGGCCACCGAGGCCGCGACGAAGGCGCCGTTCCTCGCCCGCTCGCCCAGTGACCTCGCGTCCTACCGTTACCGCGTGGACGTGACCGTGGCGGCGGCCGCACTCCAGGACGGCGATGCCCCGGCCGACCTCCCGATCGAGGGAGACCTCTCGTTCAACGTGGACGGGGCCGTGGTGAACCCGGACCGGGAGCAGACCGCCACCTCGATCGACCTCGGCATCCTCACGCTGACCACGGAGACGATCCGCATCGGCGACCAGGAGTGGACGCGCGCCGGCGAGGGTGCGTGGAGCCCCTCCACCCCCTCGACCGGGGGCGACGACCTGCTGGACGTGGACATCTCGCCCGCTGCCCTCTTCACCTCGTCCGAGGACTTCGACTACGAGGCGCTGACGGAGCGCCTGGAGGAGCAGGAGTGGCAGGAAGAGGAGGCCAACGGCCTCCCCACGCGTCACTACACCTTCACGGAGGAGGAGTTCTACCGCGTCTTCCAGACGGAGGACGCCATCCTTCCGCCGGACATCGACGCCACCTTCCTTGCGGACATCTGGCTGGCGCGTGAGCGGGGGGTGCCGGTGCGACTGCTCATCCTGGGCACGGACGGAAGCGGCACGGAGATCCTGCGCCTGGAGATGAACATGATGGACCTCGACGCAGAAATCCTGATCGAGCCGCCCGTAGCGTCCTGAGGCTCATGCCTCGCACGTCGTGCGCAGGATCCGTCCGGCGAGAGGGCGTGCCTAGAGTAGGCGGCGGATGGGCTTCCGCCCGGGGCGCGGGTCATAACTGGACTTGAAGATGTCCAGTTTGTCGCGCTCGATCAGGTACTTCCCCGCGAACAACGTTGCGGGGACGCGCCCTTGCTTGATCAGGCGACGCAGGCTCTGGGGATGAATGCCCAGTTCTCGCGCCGCCTCGACCAGGTCGAGGTAGTCGTCGAATGGGGAGTCAGGCACGGTGTGTCCATCCAGTGTCGGCTAATGGATCAACCGCTGACACGATAACGGGCCATCACAGATATGTAAAGCGATCTGTTGCACCGCATAGACAGATTGGCCAGATCGCCGCGCACCGCCCCAGGCCCCTCTGACGGCCGCCCACTTCGAGGCGTCGCGAGCGGCTACGGAGCGGGGAGCACCGCCCGCCGAGACTGCGCCACGGCCTCCGGAAGTTCGCCTGCGACGTAGTCGATCTGCTCCTCCGTGAGCGACGGCCAGAGCGTCATCCGCAGCGACCCGATCGCCAGGTCGATCGGCACGCCCATGGCCAGCAGCACGTGGGAGGGCTCCCACGTCGCGGAGGTGCACGCCGCCCCCGCCGAACACTCGATCGCCCTCGCGTCGAGGGCTGCGACGAGCGTCTCGCCCTCCAGGTCGGAGAAGCAGACGTGGAGGTTGTGCGGCAGGTGCTCCGTGGGATGGCCGTTCACGCGCACCTCTGGACACGCCTCGCGCATGCCTCGGAGCAGGCGGTCGCGCAGCACGGAGGTGCGGGCGGAGAACGCCTCGCGCTCGTCCTGCGCCAGGCGCAGGGCGGAGGCGAAGCCCACCGCACCCGGGACGTTCTCCGTGCCGGAGCGGCGCTGGCGCTCCTGCCCGCCGCCCGAGATCTGCTCCAGGAAGGGAATGCCGCGACGCAGGTAGAGGACGCCGCTGCCCTTGGGTCCGCCGAACTTGTGGCCGGAGAGCGAGAGCAGGTCCACGCCCAGCGCGTCCACGTCCAGCGCATGCGTGTTGGCGACCTGCACCGCGTCCGTGTGCAGCGGCACCCGCCGCCCCAGGGCGTGCGCCCGGTCACGCACGGCGCGCGCGATCTCCGCCAGCGGCTGCACCGTGCCCACCTCGTTGTTGGCGTAGCCGATGGAGACGAGCGCGGTGTCTGGCCGCAGGGACGCCGCCACCTGGTCCGGCGTGACCCGCCCGCACTCGTCCACCGGCAGCAGTTCCACCTCGAACCCGAAACGCTCCAGGTACTGCGCGGAGTGGAGGACGGCGTGGTGTTCGATCTCCGTGGTCACGATGTGGCGCCCCACGCCGGCCTCGGACTGGGCCAGCGCCACGCCCTTCACGGCGGCGTTGATGCTCTCGGTGCCGCCGGAGGTGAAGACGATCTCCTCCGGGATGGCGCCGAACACCTCCGCCACCGCGTCTCGAGCGCCTTCCATGGCCTCGTGCGCGCGGCGGCCGCGCTCATGGTGGGCGGAGGGGTTGGCGTACTCGCCCGTCAGGTAGGGGAGCATCGCCTCCAGGGCTTCCGGGCGCAGCGCGGCAGAGGCCGCGGAGTCCAGGTAGACCACGGCGCCAGGGGCGCCGGGCGCCTCGGGTTCGGTAACCGGGGGGGGCGTCATGCGTGGAGAATACACCCCATGGGGGTATCGGGGTGAGGCACGGCGCGCACGGGATGCCTCGGGGTCTCCGTGCCTCGGGGTCTCCGTGCCTAGCAGCCCACCTCGCCACGCCACGCCCAGTAGTCGCGCACGCGGCCGAACGCGATCGCGGCGCGGGCGAACGAGGCGTACGTCGCGAACCCGGCGCGACCGACGTGCACCCGCGCGTCCGCCAGGATGCCCGGCGTGGCCGCGCCGAAGCCGCCCTCCGGCATGATCGCCACCACGGGCTGCTGGGTGCGCTCCTGGTAGGAGCGGAGCAGTCCGATCTGGCCGTCCAGGCGCTCGGTGCCTTTCTCGAAGTCGCGCGCCTGCATCTCCAGCGCCACGCCTTCGATGTTCGCGTCGTCCGCCAGGATGTCCAGGATCTTCGCCAGGTTGTCGTCCTCGCGGCCGATGGTGGAGGAGGCGTCGAACGGGTTGCGGTAGGAGCCGCCGATGGTCACGAAGAACTCCGCCAGGCGGTCGTAGGACTGCTGGCTCAACTCGGGCACCTCGAAGCCCGCGCGGGCGAACTGGTCCGTGATGGCCACGGACTGCCCGCCCGTCATGGCGATGAGAGCCAGCCCGCGGCGGTCCGAGCGTGGCATGCGCACGAGCGCCTGCGCCACGTCCAGCGTCTCCTCTGCGGAGTCCGTGGAGATCGCTCCAGCCTGGCGCATGAGCGCGGACCAGATCGCGTCGTCCGAGGCGAGCGAGGCGGTGTGCGAGGCTGCCGCGCGTGCGCCCGCACTGGTGCGGCCGCCGCGCCAGATCACCACCGGCTTCTCGCGCGTCACCTTGCGCAGCAGGGAGGCGAACTGACGGCCGTCTCGGACGCCCTCCAGGTACATCACGATCACCGGGGTGTCCGGATCGTCGCGCAGGTACTCCAGGTAGTCGGTCTCGTTGAGGACGGCGGCGTTGCCGATGGAGATGGTGCGCGTGACACGGATGCCCAGCGCCTGCATGCCTGCCGTGATCGAGATGCCGTGGGTGCCGCTCTGGGAGATGATCGAGAGGTGGCCGTCCTCATCCGGCTGCCCCTTCTCCTGGCCCTGCCCGAACTTCACGCCCAGCCGGCGGTTGTAGACGCCCATGCAGTTGGGCCCCACCAGCGGCAGGCCCGCCTCGCGCGCGGCGGCCACGATCTGCTCCTGCAACCTGGCGCCTACCTCGTCGCCGGTCTCGACGAAGCCGGAGGTGAACATGGCCACGCCGCCCACCTCCTTCTTCACCGCGTCCGCCACGATGTACGGCGTCACCTGGCGGGGGACAGCGCAGATCACCAGGTCCACCTCGCCGGGGATCTCCGTCAGCGAACTGAAGTTCTCAATGCCCTTTTCGAGGATCCCGGGGATCTCCTTCTCGTCCAGTTGCACGGAGTAGACCGGCCCCTCGAACTCGGAGAGGTTGGAGAGCCACATGTAGTGTGGCCCCTTGTCCCCGACGACCACCACGCTGCGAGGGTTGAGGGCGCGGTCCAGCCGCGCGCGGTCCACGTTCACGCGGAGACCTCCACACCGCTCACGTCGTCAGCGCCCACGGGCTCCGCCAGCACCACGCGCGCGTCCACGGCGAGGACGCCTTCCTCGTAGGCAAACACGGGGTTCAGGTCCAACTCCGCCACCTCCGGGTGGGCGGCCATGAACGCTGAGACCTGCAGGATGAGCGCCTCCAGCGCCTCGAGGTCGGCGGGCGCCTGGCCGCGCACGCCCTGCAGGATGGGCAGGCCCTTGATCTCGCGCACCATCTGGCGCGCGTCGCGCGGCTCCAGCGGCACGATGCGGAAGGCCACGTCCTTCAGGACCTCCACGAAGACGCCGCCCAGGCCGAACATCATCACCGGCCCGAACTGCGGATCCGTGGTGGCGCCCACGATCACCTCGGCGCCCTGCGGGGCCATGGACTGGACCGCCACACCGAGGATCGAGGCGTTGGGGGCGGCCTCCTGCACGCGGGCCATCATCTCGCCGTGGGCCGCCTGCAGCGCCTCGGCGTCCGCGAGGTTCACCACCACGCCGCCCACGTCCGACTTGTGGGCGATGTCCGGCGAGACGACCTTCATCACCACGGGATAGCCCAGGTCGTCCGCGATCCGGACGGCTTCGCCTGCGGTGGTGGCCAGTTGGGCCATGGCCACGGGGATGCCCGCGTCCGCCAGTAGTTGCTTGGATTCGACCTCGGTGAGGAGGGTGCGACCCTCTGCGCGCGCAGAGGCGATCACGTCCGCCATCAGTCATCTCCGATCGGTAGATGCACAGGCCCGGACCAGTGCGACAGGAGTGTGTCTCCGCTGTTTCCCCCGAGCGCGGGCATCGTATTGTTGGCGCCCTTGGTGTCGCAAGGCGGAGGCAGAAGCCGGCTCCGCTTGCGCTGCCGCGCTCGGCTGCCCACGATGGCATGCATGTCCGTCCTGAAACGCTTCGCCCAGTTCCGCAAGGCTGCCCCTCGCCGCGAGGAGGAGCCGCTGCCCCTCGAGGATGCCGACCTCGACCGACCGCTCGTGGTGTTCGGGCTCGGCAACCCGGACGACCGTTACGCGCAGACGCGGCACAACGTGGGTGCGTGGTGCATCGCGGAACTCGCGCGCCGCCACCACGTGGAACTGAAGCGCGAGGGCCGCGTCAGCGTGGCCCGCATCGAGGTGGACGGGCGGCCGCTGTTCATCGCGCGGCCTCGGTCATACATGAACGAAAGCGGCCCGCCGATCGCGCAGGAGGCGAAGCGCCTGAAGGCGCACCCGCGGCAGATCCTGGTCCTGTACGACGAGTTGGACCTGCCGGTGGGCGCTACGCGCATGCGCCCGAAGGGCTCCAGCGGCGGCAACAACGGCATCAAGTCCATCATCGGCGCGCTCGGGAGCCAGGAGTTCGCACGCATCCGCATCGGCATCGACCGGCCGTACGACCACGGCGCGCCGGTGCGCGCCCCGGAGCGGGTGGCCGCGTGGGTGCTGGGCCGCCCCTCGCCCGAGCACAAGCGCCTGCTGGACGACGCCGTGGAGCGCACCCTCGCGGCCGTCGAGCAGGCCGTCCGCGAGGGCTACGAGATCGCGATGCAGCGCCTCCACGAGGCCGACCCGACGCGGGGGCCGGGCAAGTAGGGCGCCAGCCCTCGTAGCCCCCTCCGCCCTCTGTAGCCCTCTGTAGCCCTCGTTCAGCGGCTAGCGGTAGCCGCTGGACGGCGAGGCCGGGTCGATGTCCTCCGGTTCGGACGAGGACGGCGGGATGGGCGCGTCGAAGACGGCCAGGTTGGCGCACGCCTGCCCGGCGTCCGCGATCCGCACCTGCACTTCCGGGAGGCTGCTGCTGGAGAACTGGGCCAGGCGCACCACGTCCAGCACCGTGAACGCGACGATCCCGTAGTTCTCGCCCTGCAGGTTCCCTTCCGTGAACGGGCTGCTGTCCTCGTAATTCACGCTCACGTCGCTGTCGTAGACCACGGCGCAGACCGTCTGGCCCTCCAGTTCCGTGAGGCCGCGAGCGCGCAGCGGACGGACGTCCGGCACCTCGTCCAGGTTGTCCTGGGAGATGCTGCCGGCGCGGAAGGCGTCCATCGCCTGGGTGCGCTCGGCGCCGGAGAGGCACTCGTCACCGCTGCCACCAGGCAGCCACCGAGCCGGCACGCAGGAGATCGCGAACCAGCCCTCGTCGCCGGTCTGGCCGCTGAGCAGGGAGACCTCCTGGCCCACCCGCGAGGAGAAGAACGACAGCGGGTCACGCAGGCCCTCGGCCGCGCGGTTGTCGTTCACCTCGGCGGCGCTGAACTGCGTGGGGTTGTCCGGGAAGATGTTCTGGGAGCCCAGCGTGGGGTTGAGGCGGTAGAAGAGGCCGTTGTCGATCGCATCCTCGTCCAGCACCAGCAACCGCGCGGCCCCCGCACCCGGCGTGGCCGAGGGCGTCGGCGACGGGCCCGGCCCGGATCCCGAGGCGCACACGATCAACAGGGGCGTGGCGGGTGGGATGTCAGAGGGGTAGAGCCCCGCGAACTCGGTGTTCACGAAGTCCGGCGCTCCCACGATGTGCCCGATCATCTCGCCACCGCTTGTGGACCACACGGAAACCAGCGAACAGCCCTCGGTAGCGGCCGCCGTCGCCACCCCCTGCACACTGCCGCCGCTATAGGTAACGAGCGCGACGCCGCCGTTCGTTGGCACGTCGCCGGTGAGTGTCGGTTGCTGGGCGTGGGCGGTGGGAGACACGAGTGCCGCCAGCGCGATCAGAAAGACGGCTGCTCCCGCAACCATCGAGGTCGTTCGCATGAAGGTGCCCTTCCGCCGACCTTCGGAGGATCGTAGGCCCGGGGGCGCCCCGCCGCTTCACGCGAGGTTGCGTTCAGGTACGATAGAAGGGTCATCCGTCACCCCCTTTTCAGGGCCACCCCAACGTGGGCGGCCCCACTCCCGCATGCGGATTCGTCCAATCAGCGGCCAGTCCTGAGGAGCCCATGGCGATCCGGCTCGACTCCGTCCTCCCCTCCTTGAGCGCCCTGGATGCGCTCGTGGAGACGCACGCGCGGCTGGACGACGGACACCCGGTACGCCTGGGGCTGCCGGACGCGGCGAAGGCCGTGACGGCGGCCCTGCTGTGGCGCCGCGCCCGCCGGCCGGTGCTGTTCATCGTGCCGAAGGAGAGCGACGCCCAGGCCTACGTGGAGCAACTGGCCGCGTGGGTCGGCGACGCCGCCATGCACTTCCCGGCGCGCCACGCGCTGCCCTACTCCCGCTCGGGCCACGACTCCGGCGTGGCGTGGCGGCGCATGACCGCCCTCGCAAGGATCGCGCGCGCCTCGGCCAGCGAGCCGCCGCTGATCGTGGCGTCCGCGGGCGCCGTGGCGGAGCACACCCTGCGTCCGAGCGACCTCGGACGCGGGCCGGGCATCGTATCCAGGGGTGACCGCCGGGACCTCGAAGGGTTCGCGCGCGCCCTCGTGGATGCGGGGTACGAGGTCACCTCGCTCGTGGAGGCGCCGGGGCAGGCCGCGCGTCGAGGCGGGCTGGTGGACGTCTTCCCGCCGGGCGCGGACCACGCCCTGCGCATCGAGTTTTTCGGGCCGGAGGTGGAGTCGATCCGCCAGTTCGATCCGGAGACGCAGCGCACCACCGGCCAGGTGGACGAGGCGCGCATTGGCCCGGCGACCGAGTGGTTCCCCACCCGCACGGAGTTGACCGGACTGGCTGACCGCCTGGACGACGTCCACGACGCCACCGCGCGCGAGGAGATCCGCCAGTTGCGCGCCGGCGAACTCGCCTCGCCCGACTTCTACGGCCCGCTGGCCGTGGACGGCACGATCCTGGACCACCTGAAGCGCGACGCGCTGATCGTGGTGGACGAGCGCGAGGCCGTGGACGCCGCGCTGGCCGACCTGGACGAACTCGCCACGGAGCGACGCGCCGAACTCGCCCAGAAGGGCGAGGTGGACCCTCGGGCCCCACTCCCCCACGACCCGCGGGACACCGTGCGCGCCGCGATGGACGGCCACTCGCAGCGGGTGGAACTCGGGCGCTGGGTGACCGGCACGGAGGTGGGGGCCCTGCGCCTGCCGTTCCGCCAGGCGGACGCCTACGCCGGCCGGCTGGGCGACGCGGCGCGGGACATGCACCGCCAGTTGCAGCGCGGCGACCGCGTGGTGGTGGTCAGCCAGCAGGCCCAGCGCTACCGCGAGGCCCTGGACGAGGCTGGCGTGGAGGCCTCGGTCAGCGAGGCGGCGCCCGCACTCACGGAGCGCGGGGGCATCGCACTGCTGCAGGGCGGGCTGCCGGAGGGCTGGACGGTCCAGACGCCTAACGGGATCGTCTCGCTGCAGACTGACCGCGAACTGTTCGGCTTCGTGAAGCGCCGCCGCACCCTCCGCCCGCGTAGCGCCAGCCACCGCTCCCGGTTCCTCTCGGAAGTGTCGCCCGGGGACTTCGTGGTGCACTCGGACCACGGTATCGCGCGCTTCGGCGGCATCGTCCGGCGCGAGGTGGACGGCGAGGGACGCGACTACCTGGAACTGCGCTACGCCGCGGACGACCGGCTGTACGTGCCGGTGGAGCAGGTGGACCGCGTCACCCGTTACAACGGGCCCGGCGGACACATCCCACGCCTCACGCGCCTGGGCACCCAGGAGTGGACGCGCGCGCGCTCCAAGGTGCGGGAGGCCGTGCAGATCGTGGCGCAGGACCTGCTGCGGCTGTACGCGGCGCGGCAGTTGCTGCCCGGCCACCGGTACGGCCCGGACACCCCCTGGCAGGCGGAACTGGAGGCCTCCTTTCCGTACGAGGAGACCCCGGACCAGGTCCAGGCGATCGCGGCCGTCAAGGAGGACATGCAGTCCGAGCGGCCCATGGACCGCGTCATCTGTGGCGACGTGGGCTTCGGCAAGACCGAGGTGGCCGTCCGCGCGGCGTTCAAAGCCGTGCAGGAGGGCTACCAGGTGGCCGTGCTGGTCCCCACCACCGTCCTTGCCCAGCAGCACCTGCGCACCTTCCGCGAACGCCTGGCGGGCTTCCCGGTGACCGTGGACGTCCTGTCGCGCTTCCGCACAGATCAGGAGTCGCGCGAGATCGTGCAGCGGGCGCGCTCGGGCGACATCGACATCCTCATCGGCACGCACCGGCTGATCGAGGCGAACACGGAGTTCAAGAACCTCGGCCTGGTGATCATCGACGAGGAGCAGCGGTTCGGGGTGACGCACAAGGAGCGGCTGAAGCGCATGCGGCTGGAGGTGGACGTGCTCACGCTCTCCGCCACCCCCATCCCGCGCACGCTGCACATGGCGCTGACCGGCATCCGCGACATGTCGCTGATCGAGACGGCGCCGGAGGGGCGCCAGCCGGTGCAGACCTACGTCATGGAGTGGGACGAACCGGTGGTGCGCGAGGCGATCCTCCACGAGATCGAGCGCGGCGGGCAGGTATTCCTGGTCCACAACCGCGTGCAGAGCATCGACCGGTTCGCGGACCAGGTGCGGGCGCTGGTGCCGGAGGCGCGCGTGGTGGTGGGCCACGGCCAGATGCCGGAGGGCCCGCTACGCCAGGTCATGGAGAAGTTCGCGGACGGCGACTACGACGTGCTGGTCTGCACCACCATCATCGAGTCCGGCATTGACATCCCGAACGCGAACACCCTGATCGTGGATCGCTCAGACATGCTGGGGCTGGCGCAGATGTACCAGTTGCGCGGCCGCGTAGGACGCGGCGAGAACCAGGCCTACGCCTATCTCTTCCACCCCAAGAATCGAGTGCTCCACGAGACGGCGCAGGCCCGCCTGGCCACGATCTTCGAAGCGAGCGAACTGGGCGCCGGCTTCCAGGTAGCCCTGCGCGACCTGGAGATCCGAGGCGCCGGCAACCTGCTGGGCGCGGAACAGAGCGGCCACATCGCCTCGGTGGGGTTCGACCTCTACACGGAGATGCTGGCGGAGTCCGTGGAGGAACTGAAGTCCACGGCGGAGCAGCGCCCGCGCGAGGTGCTCCCCCACGAGGAGCGCGACCTCCTGCGCAAGGTGCTCATCGACCTGCCCGTGGCGGCGCACATCCCCGAGTCCTACGTCCCGGACATCGAGGGCCGGCTGGCGCTCTACCAGCGCGTCTCCGGCCTGCGCACGCTGGAGGACGCGGAGGAACTGGCGAAAGAGACGGAGGATCGCCTCGGCCCGCTCCCGGAACCCCTGGCCAACCTCCTCGCGCTCGTCCGCATCCGCATCGCCGCACGCGACGCACACATCGCCTCCGTACGCATCGAGGACGGGGACGTGGTGATCGTCTCGGCGGACCGGGCCCCCTTCCACACCCGCGTGATGCCCGCCCTCCCCGGCCAGGTGCGCGTGGGCCGGACGCAGGTGCGTCTCCTGCAGCGCTCGCTCGGGGAGGACTGGCTCCGCCCGATCGAGGCGCTGGTGCGCCTCATCGGCGGCGCCCCGGCACAGCAGCCCGTGGTGGCGTAAGCGCACCAAGCCGCGTTCCTACCGTGGTAGGATTACGAGCATGAAGTCCGACAAGATGAGCATTTCGCTCCCTGCTGAACTCGCAGCCGAAATCCGCGACGCCGCGAGATCGGCTGGCGTGCCCCTTTCTCGCTGGGTCGCCGACGCCGCTGCTCAACGCGCGCGCTTCGAAGCGTTCGATCGCTTCCTGGAGGAGTGGGAGCATGAGCACGGACAGATCACGCCCGAGGAGTTGAGAGCAGCCGAGCAGCGTTGGCTCTCGGCCCGCGTCTCTGGACGTCAGGCCAGTTGACGCAGTACGTCCTGGATGCCGGCGCGCTGATTGGTGTCGACCGCGACGATCGTCGCCTCCTGGTTGCCCTGGCCAGTGCCCGCGGCCGGGGCACTCCGTTCCTCACGACCTCCGTCGCACTCGCGCAAGCATGGCGATCTCCTGGCGGCCGGCAGGCCAGGCTCGCCCATTTCCTGCAAAGCGTGCTGGTGCTCCCGGTCACTGCGGAGATGGGCCGGGCCGCAGGATCCCTTGTAGGACTCGCAGGAACGTCGGACGTGATCGATGCCACCGTTGCTTTGATAGCGGAGACCGACGACACGATCGTCACCAGCGACCCTGATGACCTCGATCATCTCGCCTCCACACTCGGCCGTCGCGTCCGTATCCTTCCCTGCTAGCCCCCTCGCCCCCCGCGGCTGCGCCTCCTATCGTTCGGCCATGGCCACGCCTCAGATGACCCCAGCACCACAGGCCGAGGGAGGACCGACGCGCATCCGCGCGGTCTTCTTCGACTTCCAGGACACGCTCGCCCGCTTCCGCGATGGCGCGTGGAACTCCGCCTACGGCCTCTACGTCGAGGCGGCGCGCGAGCACGGCGTCGACATCGACCCGGAGGCCATCGTCCTCCCCACGGAGGAGGCGTGGGCGGACTTCCAGACGCCGGACGGCCCCGCACACCCCGAGGGCTCCCGCAGCGCCGAGGCCTTCCAGCAGGTGCGCATCGCCGTGCACCGACGACGCCTCGCCCGGGCCGGCGTGACGGGCGATCTCGCCGACTCGATCGGGCGGCGCATCGACGAATTCGAGGCGCGCAGCGAGCGCTACGAGTTGTTCCCGGACGTGTTGCCGGCGCTGAATGCCCTGGGACGGCTGGGCGTGCAGTGCGTGGTCGTCTCCAACCACATCTGGCGGCTGCACGAGATCGTGCGTGACCTGGGCCTGGGCGCGAAGTTCGAGGGTGTGGTCAACTCCGCGCACGTCGGCTACCGCAAGCCGCACCCGAAGATCTATTCCGCCGCACTGCGCCTCACCGGCATCCCTCCCGAGGACACCATGATGGTGGGCGACTCCTACAGCCACGACGTGCAGGGCGCGGAACGCCTCGGCATCCACGGCGTGCTCCTGGACCGCGATGGCGCCAGCCCGCCCCGCGAAAGCGTACGCGTCATCCGGACGCTGACCGAAGTGCCGCTGCAATGGCCGTGACCCCCCCGGTCGCGCTCGTCCCCGTCCCTGCCGAGGAGTACGACGAGTTCTTCGCCATGCTCGCCACGTACCACGCCGAACTCGACACCTACGACCCACACGCGGAGGACTGGGACGCGGAGGTGCACCGTCGCGCCGTCCTGGACGACATGGAGGGGCGCGAGGTCTCCTGGGTGCTGGCGGATGGCGAGCGCGCTGGCTTGCTGATGGTGCGCGTCCTCCCCGACTGGCCGGACGAGAGCCGCGAGGTTGCCTCCATCGCCGAGTTTTATGTCGCCCCTCCCTTCCGCCGTCGCGGCGTCGGACGGGAGGCCATCGTGGCGCTCCTCGCAGACCATCGCGCTCGCGGGACGTTCGAGGTCGAAGCGGGCATCCTCGCCCTGAACGAGCCCGCCCGCGCATTCTGGGCGTCGCTTGGCTTCGAGGTGCGCAACATCGTGACCGCCCGGCGCCCGTAGGCGCGCCTCGGAAGCCGGCCCGGTGGCAGGCTTCCGAGCACCGGGCGCGGTAGGATTGATGCTTGGGTGCGCACGCAGGGGCTGCGCGCCAGTCGAGGGGACACTACGTGAAGCCGCCGATCTGGGACGTCCACTGCCATTTCCCGCGCAACTGGGAAAATCCCGACGACCATGACCACGCGAAGGCCTTGGACGAGCGCGCGGACGCCCTCCGCGCAGCCGGCGTCACCAGGGCCTCTCTCCTCTGCGGCGGCCGCTTCGGCCTCGAGTACGAGGAGTCGCTGAAGTACGCGCGGCGCCACGAGGACCTGTTCGTCCCCTCCGCCATGGTGGACCCGGAGGACGTGACCGGCCGCGAGGTGCGCCGCCTGCATGACCTGGGCTACCGCGGCCTCAAGATGATCGGCGTCCGCCGTCCGTACGACGACTACAAGTACTTCGGCGTCTACCAGGTGGCCGAGGAACTCAACATGCCGATCCTGATGCACATGGGCGTCATCGGCGGGGGCATCGACTACTCCATTACGCACCCGCGCCGCGACCCGAAGGCCGCCGAGACGTACCGGCGCTGGGCGGAGGGCCCGCGCGCAGCCGGGCGCGACGTCTCCGCCACGCGCATGCGCCCGTTCCACATGGACACCATTGCCAACAACTTTCCGAACCTGAGGCTCATCGGTGCGCACATGGGCGGAACCGGCAACTACGACGAGGCCGCCTCGGTCACTCGCTGGCGCCACAACGTCTACCTGGACATGTCCGGCGGCGACACCATCGAGCGCCACGCCGTGGAGCGCCGCCTGGTGGGCTACGAGATCGGCGTCGAGAAGTTGACGTGGGGCTCGGACTGCGGGAATGACGAGATCGCGCAGCACGTCACCAACCTGGAGGGCATCTTCGACGCCGTGGGGCTGGACGACGACCAGAAGCATCGCATCCGCTACCAGAACGCGGCGGAGATCTTCGGCTTCGAGCAGCCGGCCTTTGCGGGGGAATAGCGCCGAGTGACGGACCAGCCGACACCCGACCAGTCGTCGGAAGACCAGACTCCAGACGAGACGCCCGGGGCGCCTCGTCCCGCCGGCGGCGTGCGCGGCCTGATGGGCCGCTTCCGCCGCACCACACCCCCCTCCCCCGCCGAGGATGAGCAGCCCCCGGAGGACCTCGCCACCCCCTCTCCCCTCGCGGACGACGATCGCGACAGTGGCGACGAGGACAGTCCCGCGACTGCCCCCCCGGCCTTCCTCACCCCCACCGGACCGACCGAGCCCGCCCTTCCGGCCTCCTCCCCTCTCGCGGACGAGAGTGGGGACGAGGGCAGCCCCACGCCAGAAGTCCCGAGCGCCGGCGCCGTCTCCGAACCGACCGAGCCGCCCCTTCCGCCCCCCTTCCCCCTCACAGGAGAGGGTGGCGACGAGGGCAGCCCTGCACCAGAAGCCCCGAGCCCCGTCTTCGCCTCCGAACCGACCGAACCGCCCCTTCCTGCCCCCTCCTCGCTCGCGGGAGAGAGTTGGGGAGAGGGGGCTCTGCCTGCCGCCGCGGCCTCGGACGCCCCAGACGCAGACGCAGACGCAGACGCAGACCCAGACCCAGAGTCAGAGTCAGAGTCAGAGCCAGAGCCAGAGATCGCCCCGGAGCCTCGCGTCCGTCGCCGCCACGCCGGCATCTCCGCCCACCTCGTGGTCCTCGGTGGGCTCGCCACCGCGGTGATCCTGGCGTTCCTGCTGATCGAGCCCTCGCCCAGGTGGGTGCTGCTGCTGGGCGCCGGCAGCGTGGTGATCGGCCTGGACGGCACGCTGCGCCAGACCTGGCGGCAGCCTTTCACCGACGGAGCGGAGACCTCCGCCTACCTGTTCGTACCCGCGCTCTACATGCTGGCCGTGCCCGTGGTGATCGAGCACAACGTGCCTGGCGAACTCGTGATCCTCGTGGGGCTCCTGGCCGGCCTCGGCTTCGCCGCCCTCGCCTGGGCCGAGACTGCCAGCGTGCGCCCCCAGGCCCCCGAGTACGCCACCGGGCGCGTGGTGGTCACCGCCGGTACCTACGTCGCCGGCTTCTCCGTCTTCTCGCTGACCTATGTCTTCGACGTCAGCCTCGCCACCGCCGTGCTGGCGGTGGGCCTGGCCTCCACCATGCTGGCCATGGAAGTCCTCCGCGAGGGCGAGATCGACCCCCTGGAGACGCTCGGCTTCGCCGTGGTGACCGGCGTGATCATGGCGCAGGCGCGCCTGCTCATGTACTACGTGCCGCTGGACACCTACCTGGCCGGGCTCACGCTCCTGCTCGCGTTCTACCTCACCACCGGCCTGCTGCACTCGCACATCACCAGGGCGTTCTCGTGGCCCCTCTCCGTGGAGTACGGAGGCATTGCGGCGGCCGGCCTCGGCCTGGTGGTGGTGGCCAGGGCGGCCGGGCTGGCCTGACCGCCGCCCCAACCGGGACGCCGACAACAGCGCCGAGCCCCCCGCAGCGCCTCGGCCTGCGCCGTCAGTGAGTACTGTTCGATGAGGGACGCTCCTGGAGCAGCCGCCACGCCCCGGCGCCTGCGACCAGCGCCACCAGCCAGAACAGGACTGCGCCCACGGCCGTGGCGCCACCCCGGCTCAGCACCTCGTAACGGACGTCCTCCACCACGGAGAGCACCCCGAGCACGCCGAGCGACAGAGCGCAGACCAATAGCGCCCCTTCGTACGAGAAGATCGGCTCCGCGTTCTGCACACGCACCCGGACCGCAGCCAGCAGCACCAGCACCGCCAGCAGGAACGGCAGTTGGCCCACGAAGTAGTCCTGCAGGATCAGGTCGAACACGAGCCACAGCAGGAACACCCCCGCAGCGCCCGCCAGCACCAGCCGCTCGCCCACCCCGAGTTCACCCACGACCTCGCCAATACCCCGAGTCTCGCTCGCCATCACACACCTCCCCGTCTCACGCCCCGCATGGCAGGCCCCGCATGGCAGGCCCCGCATCGCGCCGGGAGTGTATAACGCACGCGCATCCCTCGGAGTCCCGTGAAGCCGGGTACTCGCCGGCCCGCCCACGCACGCCTCGGACCGTGGTGGACGATGCCATAGGCCGATGTCCTGCTACCATCGAAGGCCTACGGTCGGGGAGTGGCGCAGTCTGGCAGCGCACCAGTCTGGGGGACTGGGGGTCGTGGGTTCAAATCCCGCCTCCCCGACCATTCGAATCCCTTGCGATTGCTGAGGATTCTGGCTTCCAGGAGGCTCCACGACCGTCCTAGCGGAGGGCGTCAGAGAGCAGTAGAGGGAGCGATAGGCTCTCTGTCCGAACAGAGCGGCGGCCATCTTGTCGGCAACGCCGCGGCGCATTTCCTCTCCGAGGTGCGTGTAGACGTTCATCGTGATCCCAATGTCTGAGTGCCCGAGCGTCTCCTGAATCTCCTTCATGGTCGCACCCTGGGCGAACAGCACCGAGGCCGCACCATGCCGGAGATCATGGAAGCGCACGCGCCGCACACCGGCGTGTGCGAGCAGTGCGACAAACTCATCGTGGAGCCGCTTCGCCTCAATCGGCTCCCCGATGTTCCAGACGAACACGAGGTCCCACTCGTTCAACCAGACCTCGGACGCGAGGCGCGCCTCGACCTGGCGCTTGCGATGTGCCCGCAGCACCTCCACCACGGGTGACGGGATCGGGACCGTGCGTCGGCTGCGGCGCGTCTTAGGCTCCTCCATGTGGAACGCACGGTCGTAGCGCTGGAGCGTCTTCTCGACCCGCACCGTCCCCCCGTCGAGATCTACGCACGGCCATGTGAGGCCGAGCACCTCCGCTCGCCGTAGGCCGGTCGCCGCCGCGAGCACGAAGAGCGCCTCCCACGGATGCCCCTTCGCCGCCGCCATCGCCTTCTTCACCTCATCAGAGCTCAGAGGGTTCATCTCTTCGCGGGGGACGGAGGGAGCGGACGTGTACGGCTTCTTCGCGTAGTTCCGTTCGAGGTAGCCCTCGCCGACAGCCACCTCTAACGCCTTGCGAAGGGTGCTGAATTCGTTTCGGATCGTCTGTGGACTCGCTCCCTCTTCGTCACGTGCACGCATGTACGCCTTGATGTGCGCCGGCCGAACATCGCGGAGCGGGATGACGCCAAGGGCCGGGACAAGGTGCCCGTTGATCGCCGCGCGATACGTGACTTTCGTGCGTGGGCGCACCGTCGCCTCATCTAGCCACCGCTCGAGCCAATCAGCGACGGTCCTTCTCAGACTCGATATCGAGGTTCTTCTCGATGTCCCCCTGCATCTGTGCGAGACGACGCTTGGCCTCCGTCTTCGTCGCAGTAACCGCCTTGCGCCGCTTGCGTCTCCCATTCGGACCGTAGCCGACGTAGAGAGCTGCCTCCCATTTCCCATCGGCCCGTTGGTAGAGGGCGCCCTCTCCGTTGGCCCGTCTCGCCTTAGTTGTTGGCATCGGCGTCATCCTTCATCTTCGTGCTCCTCTCATCCGAGGCCGCTGGGGCCTCGTTGTTCGCTGTGCATTCGTTGAGGTGCCCTCGGCAGGCGCAGAACCGGGTGTGCACCCGCTCCCGGAAAGCGGCGATCCCCTCGGGGTTCGTCACGATCGCCCTAGCCGCCTCCGAGTGCGCCATTTCGGCCTTACGCCGTCTCGCCCAGCGAGTGTTCGATATGCGCCCGCACCGCGCCAGGGCTCCAGGCCACTGCCCACAGCAGTCCCGCGAGCAAGTCCGGCTTCAAGTCCGCCGCCAGTTCCTCGAAGGCCAGCGCATCGGCCTCGTGGCAGCGCTCCACGGCCACCCGTTGCAACGGGTTTGTGGTGGCAGCGAGGACGCGCTCAAGCGCGCTGTAACGATGCTGCCGGATAAGATGGATCATGTGGCTACCTTCCCTTCAGTCGTGTGGCCACCTTGGGCGGTCGAGAGTTCCTGCTCTCGGCCTCCTCTTTCGTGTCAGTAATCTCTTCCGCTAATCGCTCGGTTTCTCTCCTTCCTCCTGTCGCCGGAGTTTCCCAAACGCCTTCTCCACCTCAGCGAAATCGCTGAGCGTCGGCGTTGCGACTGAAAGCAGATGACGGGGAGGCTCAGGGATCGCGCCGTCGGCGATCGCACGGCGGTAGGCGTTGTTGTCCCGCTCGCTGGCCCACGGGTGGAAGCCGACGAGCATGTCTAGGTCGGCGGTGGGCTCTCCGCGGGCGCTCCGAGCGGAGTAAGCAACGGCGAGTCGATAGCGATCCCACGCGAGCAGGCCGGGCGCGGCACGGTCGATACGGACAACCCACGCGGCCTGATCTCGTGACAGGCTCGAACGCTTACCGTTCGTGACCCGCGCCATCTCCGCCAACACCTCCAGGACGGCGCGGCCCTCGTCAGGATCAGCGTCCTCTAAACGCCACGCATCGCCGCCACTCGTGCGAGGCAGCAGTTCGCGCACGCGGTCCTGAATCGTCCGCAATGATGCACCGCCGCGCTGGCGCATCTCTTCGTCATCACGGAGCGCACGCTCGATAGCGGAAGCGCCGAGCCCGTGGTTGATCGCGAGGTCATCGATGCGGGCAAGAACGCCTGCGTCGATCCTCCTCGCGCGGCGCCGCCGCTGTTCTTGCGCCATGTTGCTGCTCCAACTGCCGATCTGATTCCCAAGATGCCGATACATCCCCGGTCAACTGCCGCCGGTGGAGGCAAGATACCACCACGAGCAAAGGATCGCGAGCGCTTACAGGCGCTGGTTTGGAGAAGGCATGAGCGGAATACCTACCGCCGACCGGGGCCTCTACACCCTTGACGAGGCATGCGAGTGGCTGGGCGGCATCTCGCGCCCACTGATCTACGGGTACATCAATAGCCGCCGGCTCCGGTCGGTGAAGATGGGGGCGCGTCGGATGATCCCGGCAGACGCGCTGTCGTCCTTCGTCTCGTCGCTCGAAGCGGAGGCAAGTTGATCCGCTTCTCCCGCTCCTCACCAGTCCAAGAGACTGCGGCACGGGAAGCCCGAACCCGCTCTGGTGCAGGTGATTCGGGCTTCTTGCTCGCTGCGGGGAGCGACGGGGGTAGCTGCGTCTCGGAGGATCGTTGACCGTCGCCGTCGCGGCAGCCGTTCGGAACGGCGAGGCTGCCCTCGAACTCGCTGAGGCCGGCTGGCACGTCTTCCCGTGTCGGGAGTCCGGGCCGCTCGCGAAGGCACCTCGGACTGCGAACGGGCACCTCGACGCGACCCGCGATCCCGACGACATCCGCGCGCTGTGGCGCCAGCATCCGGCCGCGCTGATCGGCGCGGTGGTGCCGGACTCGCTGATCGTGCTGGACCTCGACCCACGCAATGGCGGGAGCGTCGAGGCGTTGGAAGCGTTGGCCGAACCGCTCCCTGAAACTCTGACCGTCCTTTCTGGCCGGCAGGACGGCGGGCGACACCTGTACTTCCTCCGGCCGGCCGGACAGTTCACCTCGACGCGGGTGCCTGCGGGCGTGGACCTCAAGGTCCACGGCTACATGATCATGCCGCCAAGCCTGCACCCGGTGACCGGGAAGCCGTACCGCTGGGAACTCCGAGACCCTGTCACGCTGCCGCCTCGACTGCGTGAACTACTTCGGCCTCCTACGCCACCACCCCCGCCGTCGCGCCCCGTGAGCGGCGACGGAGCCGCCCTGGTCCGGCACGTGATGGCGCTGCGTGAGGGGAACCGAAACAACGGCCTCTTCTGGGCGGCCTGTCGCGCCGTTGAGGACGGACACGACATCACCGACGAACTGATCCAGGCGGCGCGCTCCGTGGGCATTCCGGAGCGCGAGGCGCGGCGGACCGTCGCCTCGGCGGCGCGTGCCAACGGTGGTGGGCGATGACGGTTCCGCGCGTTCCCGACGCTCCCCCTACCCTGCCGCCTCACTACGAGTCCCGCATCGACTGGCCGGCGTTCTGGTCGAAGGATCATCACGTCGCCGAGTGGTTGGTCGAACCGCTGCTCCCCCTCGGACGCTCGATCTCGACGTACTCCCGGGCGAAGGCGGGGAAGTCGCTGCTGAGCCTCGACGTGGCGGCGAGGATCGCGACCGGCCGGCGCGTCCTCGACCATCCGTCCGGCGCCCCTAGGAGCGTCGTCTACCTCGATCTAGAGATGACCGAGACGGACCTGTTCGAACGCCTGGAGGACATGGGATATGGCCCCGAGACGGACCTCTCGCACCTGCACTACTACCTCCTCCCCTCTCTCCCGCCGCTGGACACCGCGGACGGCGGGGCCGCGCTCCGGGAGATCGCCGCGTTCCACGATGCCGCGCTCGTCATCATCGACACGACCAGCCGCGTGCTCGCCGGGGCCGAGAACGAGAGCGACACGCTGCGCGCCCTCTACCGCCACACGGGGCAACTCCTGAAGGCGGACGGGCGCACCGTGTGGCGGCTCGACCACAGCGGAAAGGACCCGGAGCGGGGACAGCGCGGCACGTCTGCGAAGAACGATGACGTAGATCTCGTCTGGGAACTCTCACTCCGCGAAGGCGGCATCCGGCTCCGCGCTACCCACCGACGGCAATCGTGGGTTCCTGAGTTCCTCGACCTTGTACGGGCTGAGGAACCGCTGCGCCACGAGCGCGCGGCCGAGTCTTGGCCGGCTGGCGCGATCGCGCTCGCGAGCCGACTTGATGCCCTCTTGGCAGACCGAGGCATCAGCGTCCGTAGCGCCCGCGACCTCCTGCGCGAGCATGGGGAAGGTGCGCGAAACGACGTTCTCGCGGCGGCGCTCCGGTATCGCCGGGAGCGTGACGAGGAGCCGGGTAACACCTCGGGTAACACCTCGACGGGGAGTATGGGTAACACCCTCCGGGAACAGGCCGCCGATCAGGAGTGGGTAACAGCCGGGAAACAGCGGGTAACACCGGTCTCGGTCACAGGGGAACGTTCCCCCTCTCTAGGAGGGGAACAGTTCCCCGACCTGCTGGGCGACACGGCGGAGTTCGCATGAGCCGGCCTGAACAACTGCTCGTGCTCGGCCCAAGTGCATGGTCGGCGCTCGTCCTCTCTAGGAGGGGAACAGTTCCCCGACCTGCTGGGCGACACGGCGGCGCTCGCATGAGCCGGCCTGAACAACTGCTCGTGCTCGGCCCAAGTGCATGGTCGGCGCTCGTCTTCCTGCATGGCAGCGCCGAGCAGGCGGCGACGGTGCTGCTCCAGTTCGCGACGGAACGCGGCCGGCCGGTGGGCGTCCACCTAGAGGACACGACGACGTTCGTTGGGCCCGAGGGGTGGAGCGAGGAACGGCTACGCGGATACGTGGCCGGCTTCCGAGACGAGATCGAATCGCTGTTCGGAGAGGCGGAGGCCAAATGAGCCAGGCAACGGCACTGCGCTGCCCTCAGTGCGGCGGAGGTGCGCTCGCTTTGGGGAGCGATCGGAACGGCCAACTCGTGCGTCTCTGCGCGGAGTGCGGATACCGGACACCCGCGCTTGCTCCGGTGCGTCCGCCCGCGCGTGCGGTCGCTAGCGCGCCCTGGTGGGCGACGTGAACGCCATCAGCCGGGAACTTCGCCGAATGCTCGCGACCCGCATCGGTGCCGCCGATCCCGTGTGGGGAGGCCTCGGGTTCCCCTACTCGTGCGGCGTGACGGGGGAGGATTTCGCGCGATGGGCGCGGGCTGATCACGTAGACGACGGGATCAGGTTCGCGAACACCATCGGGCGCCGGACGCAGCGGTTCTGCGCGGACTGCGCTCCCGCGTTCCGTCGCGAGGCGGAGGCCCGAGGCGTGTGCGTCGGAGCCCTGCTGGAGACCTACAAGCCCGGTGGCCGGCCGGCGAAGGTGATCCCGATGTCGGAGGCAGCATGAGCCCCGCGAGGCGGAATACGGCGGAGCGTGGCGGCCCTCAGCGAGGAACCGACGCCCTCGCTCTCGGCGTAGCGAGCGGGCTAACCCTCAAGGACGCTGCGGCGCGGGCTGGCCTCACGCAGCGGACTGCGGAGCGACGGCGCGCGGAACCGGGCTTCGAAGATCGCGTCCAGTCACTGCGGGATCGCGTCATCGATACGGCAATCGGCCTACTCGCCCAGGGCGCGGCGGACGCGGCTCGTGAACTGCGCCGTCTGACAACCGGGGCACGGTCTGAGCACGCGCGCCGGGCTGCCGCGATGGGGTTGCTCGAAATCCTGCTCCGGCACACATCGGAGGATGCACTCGACAGGAGGATCGCCGATCTCGAACGGCTCGCTGCGGAGGCGGTTGGCTCCCCGCGCGACTCCCGTGTGGTGACGCTCGACGACGAATCCCTAGCAACGACGGGGGAAATGGTGGAGGTGGAATCAGTCAACGGAACTGAGGAGGAGTGATGAACACCGAACGCAAGAAGCGGCTCGATCGCGTCGCGTCCGGGCTGCGCCAGGCGACCGAGCGGTTCCGCCTCGACGTGGCGCTACGGCTGCTGATGGGACCAAAGCCGCCCGACCCGGACACCGGCCTGGTCGTGCCCGATCCACCGATGAACGTTCCCACCTCGCTGGTCGAGGCGTGGGCGAACGAGGAGAAGCCGGACAGCGCGTTCGGCGAAGTCACAAGAGATTGGGCGCGCCAGCAGCGCGCTCGCAGCAACTAGGAGAGTAGGAACCGAGATGGCAACGAAGAAGATCAAGCAGTTCTACCCCTTCGGCTACGAGGACGCCCTTGCCGCCATGCGAGGCGCTATCGAGCACTTCCACCAGCATCGGCGAGTAGTCAGCGGGAGCGTGGGCTACAGCGAGGTGGGCAAGTCGGAGCGTATCGCCAAGGCAGCCGCCAAGCGCGACGAGGAAGTACAAACGGCGCTCGATGACTTGCGCCGGGTTGTTGGAGAGGACCGTGAACGCTTCGCGAAGGCCGCAGAGGAACACCTCGACGCGGAGACGCTGGCAGCGCGGGCTCACTGGACGACGATCCTTGACCCGCAGTTTCGAGATCTGTCTCCGACCGCGGCGATCGGGCTCTGGGAGCGCATCCAGCGAGACGGGCGGACGGACGCCTCGTTCGTCGCTAGGACACTGGCGGGATCGATCGTGGAGCGCTCCGGCGACTCCACGGCCGGTCAGCAGTACCGCCAGAAGCTCGAAGCGAGCCTGACCCCCGAGGAGCATACGGCGGCCACACACGGGCGCCTACGAGATGTAGTCGCGGAGTTTGAGCAGTTCCTCGACTCGCACGCGAGCACGCTTGTCCGAGACGCGCGGGCCGCGAGCGGCGTGCCGATCCCGCTCGCACTCGCCTACCGCTCGCTCACGCAAGGCGTGGCGCGGGTGCAAGCCGAGCACGAGGAGGCGCAGGCCGCGTAGGAACGTCACCAGCCGCGCACATGAGTGCGTGTGAGGGTGACGACATCGATCACGAGGGACGGGACGGTTCGCTCTCCCGGGCGGGCCGTCCTGGTCCCTCAACTGCCGGGAGCCTTCCGATGCCAGACACGAAGACCTTGATGTGGAACGCGGAGTCCTACGAACTCCCTGCCCGACCGCCGCTCCGCGCGATCCTGCTCTGCGACCAGATCCGACGCGAGGGGCGAAGCGTCACGCCGGCCGAGGCGCACCGACTCCTCACGGACTTCATCGCCCCGCCCGTGCTGGATGCGATCTGCACTGACCACGATCTCGAGGTGAGTGACCTCGGACCGCTGCTGGTGGCCGCGATGGACCTCTACGCGGACACGCCGCCTCCATCACCTCGCCGAGGCAGACTCGCGCGTCTGATCCGTCGGAGGCGGCACTCGGAGGCCGCATGAGCGTCAAGGTCGGTGAACTCTACGCCGTCCTCGGCCTCGACACCCGGCCCTACGACGATGGGCTAGACGAGGCCAAGAAGGACGCGCCGAAGGTTGGCGACGGCATCGGTAGCGGCCTCGCGAAGGGCATCGCGGGCGCGATCGGCGCCGTGGCGCTCGGTGCTGTCATCACCTCCGGCCTCACGCAAGGCTTGGAGATGGGCGCGGCGAACGACAAACTGGCGGCCGGCCTAGGCCTGAGTGAGGAGATCGCGGAGCGCGCCGGGAAGGCGGCCGGGGACATCTTCGCTGACGGTTGGGGCGACAGCATCGAGGAGGTCAACGCCGCGTTCACTGGTATCCAGCGGAACATCGGTGACCTCGAAGGAATGACTGATGAGGCGATGCACGGCATCGCCGAGAGTGCCCTCATCGTGGCGGAGACGTTCGACCAGGACGTGAACGGCGTCACGCGCGCGGCCGGCCAGTTGATGCGCAACGGCCTCGCCCCCGACGCTCAAACCGCCATGGACATGATCACGGCGGCGATGCAGGGCCCGGCCGGCGCTACCGCAGGAGGTAGACCCGCAGGGACGCTACGCGCACGTCCGGGCGGAGGCCTTCGAGGGACCCGCACTGTTCGACACGGTGACGGCTCAGCCGGTCCCCGGCGCGCTGATGTGGCGCTATCGCTGTCCGGGATGCAATCGGCAGACCTCGACGGCAGCGCTCATCGGAGCGGCGTTGGTCTATCACGTGAGCCTGCTGGGATGTGACGGTGCCGTTGTGCTGGTGCCACCTGAGGGGTAGGCAGGGAGTCGCGCAGGGAGCAGTAAATCTCCGCTAGTGCGTGTAAGTAGGTGGTACGGGGTGGATGGTCACATCACGGGATGACAGTATTTTCCACTCCCTGACGCCGTCCGTGTACCTGGGGGACTGGGGGTCGTGGGTTCAAATCCCGCCTCCCCGACCATTCCCCACCACCGCGAACAGCGGTCGGTATTGGGGACGAGGCAGGACGATCCGGATGCCGGATCGGTTCAACTCGATCCGCTCGAACACCTCTTCCCCCAGTTCCCGTGGTCGCTCCGGTGTGACGCCCTCGTGCTTCCAGAGGTGGCCGAGGCCGCCCATGAGTTCCCCGGCGCGATTTGTCGCCGCTCTTCGAAAGTGCGCGCTGCACGTCACCAGTCGAAAGGCCGTCGCGCTCGAGCTTCTCCACGAAGAAGTCGAAGGGTTCAGGCCTGTAGCGGTCCCCCCGGCGATACCAACCCATGTGACTCGTGGAGAGCCACCGTAGCGCCGCATGTGTGGCCTCGAACTCGCGCCGGTCGAGACGTTCGCCGAACTCGTTCGTTCCTTGGACGCCGGCGAACTGGCGGCGTTCCTGCTCCGCATGACGCTCGCGTTCCTCCTGCACACGCGAATCACGATGTCTGGTCACGACGAGGCGGGCTTCACCGAACGAGGACGCCTGAGCCAGCTGCCGCGCCCATGATTGGCGGAACTCGGCGATCTCGTGGGGACGGAACACACCGCGTGAGAGCAGAGCGACCACTGCTCGCACAGCAACCCAGCGGCTCTTACTGCTGAATCCGACGCGTCGCCTGACGGCGTCGTACGCGAAGAAAACCGCGAAGAAGTAGACGAGCGGAGCGAGACCGAGCGTCATCCACACCGGCAACAGCAGGGTGAGCAGGATATCCCCCTTATCCACCTGTTCCCACCCGGTCGCGATCTCGCTGACGGAGTAGGCGAGAAGGCCAACGCCGATGAGGGCCAACAGAACATCGACGATTACCTGGACGCGGCGCTGGGTCGCGTCCCTCGCGGGCACCACCGAAACGATCGCAAGGATCGCGAGTACTGGCTGCAGCAGGAGCTCCCAGGCGAGCGGTAGCGGCTCGAGGCTCACAAGGAATGCCACCAGCACCGACCAGGCAATGAGGCGTCGAAGGCGCTGCTTGAGGTAGTCCGGGTGCCGCTCGAGTTCCGTGAAGTTCATGGAAAGCACCAGTGCAGATCCGAGGAACCAAAGAGCGGTTTCCTTGGCGAGTCCCCAGTACCAGAGTCCAACGGCGGAACCTGCCCAGGCCAACAACGCCGTGTAGACAGCGATTGCTGCAACGGGCGTCAGAAGCACCGGATGCAGCGCGGCCGCCTTTACCAACGAGACCACGGGGGTCCTCGTGTTGCGCCACCCGAGAATGACCAGTGCCAGGACAGCAAGCCAGAAGGCCGCGGCAAGTTCGCGGCTATCTAGCTCAATGACGGCTGGCCCGATACTGAACTCCATATCGCGCTCAGAGTGCGGTCAATAGAGCGTGATCGCTAGCAGCGGGTGTCACTCGCCCGCCGGGTACCTAGCCATCCACATCTATGTAGAATCCCCGGGTAGCGAGGGGCGGCACGGTGGCATCCCGTAACGATGGGCAGAAGCAGGCGAGCGGCGCGACCCTCGGGTTCGAGGCGCGACTGTGGCAGATGGCGGATGCGCTCCGCCACAACATGGACGCGGCCGAGTACAAACACGTCGTCCTCGGCCTGATCTTCCTGAAGTACATCTCCGACGCCTTCGAGGAGCAGCACGCACACCTCGAGGCGCAACGCGACGAGGGCGCCGACCCGGAGGATCCGGACGAGTACCGAGCGGTGGGCATCTTCTGGGTGCCGCCGGAGGCGCGCTGGTCGCATATCCAAGGTTGGGCGCCGCAACCCACGATCGGCCAGACGGTGGACGCGGCGATGGCGGCCATCGAGCGTGAGAACCCGTCGCTGCAGGGCGTGCTGCCGAAGGAGTACGCGCGGCCGGGCCTGGACAAGGAGGCGCTCGGCTCGCTGGTGAAGCTGGTCAGCGACATCGAGGTGGGCGGGGCGGAGGCGCGCGCGCAGGACGTGCTCGGCCGCGTCTACGAGTACTTCCTCAGCCAGTTCGCGAGCGCCGAGGGCAAGCGCGGCGGCGAGTTCTACACGCCCCAGAGCGTCGTCGGCGTGCTGGTGGAGATGCTCGCGCCCTACAAGGGGCGCGTGTACGACCCCTGCTGCGGCTCGGGCGGCATGTTCGTGCAGAGCGAGCGGTTCCTGGAGGAGCACGGCGGGCGTCTGGGCGAGATCAGCATCTACGGGCAGGAATCGAACCACACCACCTGGCGACTGGCGAAGATGAACCTGGCGATCCGCGGCATCGACGCGCAGATCGCGCACGGCAACACCTTCCACGACGACCAGCACCCGGACCTGCGGGCCGACTACGTGCTGGCGAACCCGCCGTTCAACGCGAGCGACTGGCGCGGCGACCTGCTGCGCGAGGACCAGCGCTGGCAGTTCGGTGTACCGCCCGCGAACAACGCGAACTTCGCCTGGGTGCAGCACTTCATCCACCACCTGGCGCCCACCGGCACGGCCGGCTTCGTGCTGGCGAACGGCTCGATGTCCTCCAATACCTCGGGCGAGGGCGAGATCCGCAAGGCGATCATCGAGGCGGACCTGGTGGACTGCATGGTGGCGCTGCCCGGGCAGCTCTTCTACTCGACCCAGATCCCCGTGTGCCTCTGGTTCCTCGCGCGGGACAAGCGCAACCACCGCTTCCGCGACCGGCGGCGCGAGGTGCTGTTCATCGACGCCCGCAAACTGGGCACGCTGGTCGACCGCACGCACCGCGAACTGAGCGCCGAGGAGATCGCGCGCATCGCCGGCACCTACCACGCCTGGCGCGGCGACCCTGACCTCGAGGACGGTGCGGCCGAGTACGCGGACGTGCCGGGCTTCTGCCGCTCCGCGACCGTCGAGGAGATCGCGGAGCACGGCTACGTGCTCACCCCCGGCCGCTACGTCGGCGCCGCAGACGCCGAGGAGGACGGCGAGCCGTTCGAGGAGAAGTTCGAGCGGCTGCGGAGTGAACTTCACCAACAGTTCACCCTGGCTTCCGAGCTCCAGGCGCGCATCATTACCGTGCTTCGAGAACCCGATGACTAGAATTCGACGGCTCGGTGAAATCACCGAAGTGATCATTCGTGGGGCGGCGCCCCGCTACGTCGAATCCGGCGGTGTGGCGGTCCTAAACCAGAAGTGCATCCGTAATCAACGAGTCTCCTATGAAGATGCCCGCCGGACGGACGCCGAGAGCCGCCCCATCCGGGCGGATCGTTGGCTCCGCCAATTCGACATTCTCGTCAATTCCACGGGCGTTGGCACTCTTGGTCGAGTCGGCCAGGTGATAACGATTCCGGAACCAACCACGGTAGACTCCCACGTAACCATTGTTCGGCCTGCCCCCAGCGAAGTCCACCCACATTTCCTGGGTTTCGCGCTGCGGTCGATGCAGGGTGAGATCGAGTCCCTCGCGACCGGTTCGACAGGGCAAACTGAACTTTCAAGGGATCACCTGCGAGAACTGACACTCGCCCTCCCTCCCCTCCCCGAACAACGCGCCATCGCCGAGGTCCTCGGTGCGCTCGACGACAAGATCGAGGCGAACGAGCGGATGAACGCCACGCTCGATGAGATGGCGCGGGCGCTGTTCAAATCGTGGTTCGTGGACTTCGATCCCGTGCGCGCGAAGGCAGAGGGCCGCCAGCCCTCGCACATGGACGCCGCCACCGCCGCCCGCTTCCCCGCCTCGTTCGAGGACTCGGCGCTGGGCCCGATCCCGGCGGGGTGGCGGGTGGGGGAGGTTGGGGACATCGTCCAGTCCGCACGGAACAGCGTACAGCCCTCGGAGGTCGAACCCGGCACCGCATACGTCGGATTGGATCACATTCCGCGTCGGTCACTTGCCTTGGCGGATTGGGGCGATGTCGGATCGGTAACGAGTGGCAAGGTGCGATTCCGCAAGGGAGACATCTTGTTTGGGCGGCTGCGACCCTATTTCACGAAGGTCGTCGTTGCCCCACTCGATGGTATTTGCTCATCCGACATCGTGGTCTGTCGTCCGACACAGTCCTCGTACCTCGCAGCTGCTGCGACGCAACTCGCTGACACCGCGTTCATCGACTACTGCGATGCAGCGTCGACGGGGACCAGGATGCCTCGCGTCAGTTGGGAGGACATGTCTCGCTATCCGATGGCGCTACCCGCGGACGCGATCCTCGAGGAGTTCAACGCCCTCGTGGAACCGTGGCTCTCGCTGATGTGCGTGAACACCCACGAATCGCGCACGCTTGCCGAACTTCGCGACACGCTGCTGCCGCGACTCATCTCGGGTGAGGTCCGCGTCAAAGCCCCTGTGTGCATCCTCGGAAGAGATTGCTGATGCCTGCCGAGACTATCAGCGGCCGATCTGGCGAACAGCCGCGATCCATCTCGGAGGTCACTCGTCGCGCCATCCGCGATGAGATCGTCGTCGGGCAGGTAGCCTGGTCGGGTCGGCTCTCCGAGTCAGAATTTCTCGCGCGTTTCTATCCTGTCGGCACTCTGCCCTCCCACGATGGCCGGTTCGCCAATATGTCCGCGGACATATGGCAGCACCGCGAGAACAACTACGACTGGGATGATTACTGGGTCTTCTCCGATGACCGTCTCAACCTGATGGACGGAGCCGACGACGCCTTCCTTCGGTTTTTGTGCGAGATGGTGCATCCAGTAGTGCGTCCTGACTCAACGGAGGCAAGGAGGCTGGTCGACACGTTCAATCAGCACCTGCTTGTTGACGGCTGGGAACTGGTCGAGGCTCGCCTCATCTCGGGCAAGCCTACCTTCAGGGAGAAGCGCCGGGCGAGCGGTGCCGTCGCACTACCCGATCCGGCTCACGCCACGGACGTCTTGTCTGATGATTACGTGCGAGAGCTGGCGGACAAGTGCGAGGCCCGTCTCGCCTCGGGCGACCTGGACGGTGCCGTGACGGTGGCCCGCACGTTGCTCGAAGCCGTCCTCTCGGAACTCGAAGTTCGTCTCACAGGCGCGAAGGAGGAGCACAAAGGGAATCTCCCCAAGCAGTTCAAGCAGGTGACCAAACTACTGCGCATGGACGAGCAGCGCTCGGACCTGGACGCTCGATTCAAGGACGTCATCCGCGGCCTTGTCATGGTGGCCAACGGTTTGGCACCGCTGCGAAACAGCATGAGCGACGGCCACGCGCGGGAGCGCAAGCCTGCCCCTCACCACGCCCAGGTGGTCGTAAACGCCGCCAAAACCGTCTCAGCATTTCTCGTCGAGTCGTACAACTACCAGATCGGGACGGGACAGCTTCAGGATATGACTGTGCCGGCCAGCAAGACATCCGCATGACCGCCTTCACCGAGTCCGTCGTCGAGGAAGCAGCCCTCGAGTGGTTCGCCGTGCTCGGGTACGTCGTCGCGCACGGGCCGGAGATCGCGCCGGGCGAGGTGGGGGCGGAGCGCGACGACTTCGGACAGGTGGTGCTGCATCGACGGTTGCGGGACGCCCTCCGACGGCTGAACCCGGATCTGCCGGTGGAGGCGATCATGGATGCCTTCCGGCGGCTCACGCTCATCGACGGGCCCTCGATCGTCACGCGCAACCATGCGCTGCACCGCATGCTCGTGGACGGCGTCAACGTGGAGTACCGGCGGCCGGACGGCAGTATCGGCGGGGCGCAGGCGCGCGTGCTGGACTTCGATGACCCGGCCAACAACGACTGGCTGGTGGTGAACCAGTTCACGGTCATCGAGAACAAGCACAACCGCCGCCCGGACGTGGTGGTTTTCGTCAACGGTTTGCCGCTCGCCATCCTGGAACTGAAGAACGCCGCGGACGAGGACGCCACCATCTGGTCCGCCTTCCAGCAACTGGAGACCTACCGCGCGGAGATCCCCTCGCTCTTCACCTACAACGCGACGCAGGTGATCTCGGACGGCACGCTCGCGCGCCTCGGCACCGTCACCGCCGGGCGCGAGTGGTTCATGCCCTGGCGCACGATCGAGGGCCAAGCGGTCGCGGACAACGCGCTGCCGCAACTCCAGGTCGTCATCCAGGGCGTGTTCGAGCGTCGGCGCTTCCTCGAACTCGTGCGCTACTTCATCGTCTTCGAGGACATGGGAGCGGGCACGCTGGTCAAGAAGATGGCCGGCTACCACCAGTTCCACGCCGTCAACGTCGCCCTGGAAGAGACGCTGCGCGCCTCGACCTTCACGCCAACGCCGGAGCCGGAGCCGCCTCGCCGGCGCACCTCGGACGGCAGTAGCGGCACGTACCGTGCCGTGCCGCAGACCGGCGGCGAGCCGAGCGACCGCCGCATCGGCGTCGTCTGGCACACGCAGGGGGCGGGCAAGAGCCTCACGATGGCCTTCTACGCCGGCCGCGTCATCCTCGAACCGAGCATGCAGAACCCAACCGTCGTGGTGATCACGGACCGCAACGACCTGGACGACCAACTCTTCGGCACCTTCGCGCGCTGCCACGACCTGCTGCGCCAGAAGCCTCGGCAGGCCGAAAGTCGCGAGGAGCTCCGCGAGTTGCTGCGCGTGAACGCCGGCGGCGTGATCTTCACCACGATCCAGAAGTTCATGCCGGACGAGCGCGGCGACACCCATCCCGTCCTCTCCCCGCGCCAGAACATCGTCGTCATCGCGGACGAGGCGCACCGCAGCCAGTACGAGTTCGAGGCCCGGCTGACGGCCAGAGGCGACCTCTCGGCGGGGTTCGCGCGCCACATGCGCGACGCGCTGCCGCACGCCTCGTACATCGGCTTCACCGGCACGCCGCTCGAGCTGGAGGACAAGAACACGCAGGCGGTCTTCGGCGACTACATCAGCATCTACGACATCGAGCGCGCCGTCGTCGACGAGGCGACGGTGCCGATCTACTACGAGAGCCGCCTCGCCAAACTCGGCCTGGAGGAGGAGCGCCTGCCGCACCTCGACTCGGAGTTCGACGAGGCGACTGAGGGCGAGGAACTCGACCAGAAGGAACGCCTGAAGACCAAGTGGGCGCAACTCGAGGCGATCGTCGGCGCGGAAGAGCGGGTGAACCTCATCGCGCGCGACCTCGTCGAGCACTTCGAGACGCGCCTCGAGGTCCTCGACGGCAAGGCGATGGTCGTCGCCATGAGTCGCCGCATCGCCATGGACCTCTACGACGCGATCGTGAAGTTGCGACCCGACTGGCACCACGACGACGATGAACACGGCGCGATCAAGGTGGTCATGACCGGCAACGCCTCGGAAGGTGCCCGCGTGGCCATGCACGCCCGCAACAAGCCTCGACGGGAGGCGCTGGCGAAGCGCTTCCGCAACCCGGACGACCCGCTGCGCATCGTCATCGTGCGTGACATGTGGCTCACCGGCTTTGACGCGCCGGTGCTGCACACCATGTACGTCGACAAGCCCATGCAGGGCCACAGCCTGATGCAGGCGATCGCCCGCGTGAACCGCAAGTTCCGCGACAAGCCCGGCGGCCTCATCGTGGACTACATCGGGCTCGCCGACGACCTCCGGCGCGCCCTGGCCACGTACACCAACGCTGGCGGGAGCGGCTCGACGGCCCTTCCGCAGGAGGACGCGATCAACGTCCTCCTCCGCGACTACGAGATATGCCGCGACCTCTTCCACGGCTTCGACTGGTCGAAGTGGACGACCGGCACCGCGAGCGAACGCCTCAGCCTGATTCCCGCCGCGCAGGAGCACATCCTCGCGCTCGGAAGCGGGAAGGACGGGCAGAAGGACGGCAAGGAGCGCCTCCTCGATGCCGTCGCGTCGCTCTCCCGGTCGTTCGCGCTCGCGGCCACCTCGGACTTCGCTCAGGAGATCGCGACCGACGTCGCCTTCTTCAAGACGATCCGGGCCGCCCTCGCGAAGGGCACGACCGTGAACGACCGCACGCAGGAGGAGACCAATGCCGCGATCCGCCAGATCGTCGAGAGCGCGATCGCACCGGACGGCGTCATCGACATCTTCGCCGCCGCCGGCCTGCAGAAGCCGGACATCTCGATCCTCTCGGACGATTTCCTGGCGGACGTGCGCAACATGCCGCAGCGCAACCTCGCCGTCGAACTGCTCCGCAAACTCCTCGAGGGCGAGGTGAAGGCGCGACGTCGCAAGAACGTCGTCCAGTCTCGCTCCTTCGCGGACCTCCTCCAGGACTCGATCCGCCGCTACCAGAACCGAGCGATCGAGACGGCCCAGGTCATCGAGGAACTCATAGAACTCGCGAAGAGGATGAACGAGGCCGCCCGCCGCGGCGAAGACCTCGGCCCGAGGTGCCTCAGAAGTAACGGTTACCGAAAGCGGAGCAGTTGCCTCATAGCGATGGTTACCGAGCATAGGCGTGGTCAGCGAGGTGGTGGAGTCGTCCGAGGGCGCCGTCGACCTCAGCTCG
>Ga0265293_10002217_pt1 | contig 39951 bp, 33 predicted proteins | sample Munlanlewell138R_FD_192505 | JGI IMG/M metagenome (GOLD analysis project Ga0265293, IMG submission 192505) | Leachate microbial communities from a municipal landfill in Southern Ontario, Canada - Leachate well 138R | ecosystem: Engineered > Solid waste > Landfill > Unclassified | place: Canada... | reverse complement strand
GCAGATTTTGGTAAAACCTTAATTATCTAAAAATTTTATGGTTGCATTTATTTCTCCACCCATGATGATGGTAATACTACTGATATAAAGCCATATTAAGAGGACTATCACTCCTCCAAGACTGCCATAAGTCTTAGAGTAGTTGCCAAAATTATTTACATAGTATGAAAATATGGTGGATGTGAATATCCAGCCTATGGTAGCAAAAATAGCTCCTGGCATTGCATGTTTAAAGCTGATTTTTTTTCCGTTCCTTATGGAAGGGCTAAATCTATATAATAAAGTGAATATTAAGATCATAAATGATAAAGAAATGATCACCCTAAAATACTTCCAAAACAATATGAAGTTCTCTGTTATACCTAGAAGGTCAAATAGTCTGTTGCCTAAAACTTCTCCAAAGACCAAAGTAAGAAGTACAATGACTAACAATGCCAACAGAGCTAGGGTGAAAAAAATAGCTAAACCTCTTAATTCAAGATAGGATCTAGTTTCTTCAACATCATAGGCCTTATTCAAGGCACGAATGAGAGCCATTATTCCTTTGGAAGCAGCCCAAATACCAGTTATAGCACCTAAGGAAAGCAAGGTTTCACTACTAGTATTTATGGTTTCAATTACCAGACTGGAAATGATTTTTTGTGTATCCATGGGAAGTATCAATATGATATTATGCAAAACATCTTCCCTGGCTATGGGAGTATAGCTAAGTATGTTTAAAAAGAATATGACAAAGGGAAAGATGGAGAGTATAAGGTAATAGGAGAGTTGGGCTCCTATGGCTGTCACATTGTCATCCTTTATTCTATATAAAAATTCTCTTAGAAACCTTGCAAATCTATTATTATATTTATCTAGCCAATTTAGCAAAGCTATCACCTCCTACTATAAATGTATTATTATTTTACCATATTCATTCTTAATTAAACAGGGTGAAAGGTTACTAAAATATTTATGATTAGAACTAACCCATAGGGGGTATAAATTATAAAATGTAAGGAGGTAGGAAGTGTGGGAAAATACAAAATACTAGGCATCTTAATTTTACTTATTGTAGTAGTTATTTTAGGTTTACCTTTCATTAATGGAGAAGCTAACAGGAAGCCATCTATTAGTTCTTCTCAGGTCAATTTTAATAGTACAGAGGACATTCAAAGGTACTTAGGAGATATTATCAAACTAGAGGATTTGACAAAGGAAGAGGTATCTAAAACCATTAAAGCATTGCCAAATCTAGACTGGGATAAGCTAGTTAAGGACAATGGAAAGAAGTTTAAAAAGAATTTCGTTGAATGGTTATCACAAAATGAAATCGAAGATGTGGAAGAAACCACTGCTTTAATAGGAGTACTAAATAAGTTTAGCAAAAAAGATTATGTGAAAATTACTGAAGTATTGGCAGATAAATTTATAGAAGACAAAACCACCTTCATAAAAGCTTTAACCATTAAAAAATCATATTTAAAGGAGCTTGGATATGCTTTCCACTTTCTGGAACTTTACGAAAGGGATGGTCTTTATTTAGCCGATGATTTTGAGGAAATACTGAATTCTGAAGAACTAACTAAGGCAGAAAAATCTATAGGTTTTGAGTTTGTAGATATTATAGCTACCTGTGAAACCTGAATTAAGAAAACATCTCCAGGTGGGGATTAAAGAAAAAAACTGGTCATTGACCAGTTTTTATTTTAAGTATTTATTAAACCAATTTGTGATTTCTTCAAGTCTCCTAATCCTATGCTTTGGTTTTCCAGAGCGACTGAGTTCATGGTTTTCTCCTCTAAACATACAAAGTCTAGCGTCCACTCCATGATATTTCAAAGAGGTAAACATTTGAATTCCCTCTGGCAGCCAACAGCGGTAATCTTCCTCTGAGTGGATAAATAGAGTAGGAGTAGTCACATTATCTGCATATTTCATAGGAGAATGAAACCATAGCTTTTCTACATCAGACCAAGGAGTTGCAGCCTGTTGATCATCTACAAAATAATAACCAATATCTGTAGTTCCAAATTTGGAAATCCAGTTGGAAATTGATCTTTGGGAGGCAGCAGCCTTAAATCTGTTAGTATGGCCTATTATCCAGTTGGTCATAAACCCACCATAGGAACCACCAGTGACTCCAAGTCTTTCTTTATCGATGAAAGGATATTTTTCAAGGACTAAATCTGTAAACTTCATTATATCATCATAATCTATGGTGCCATATTTACCCCTTATGTCGGCAAACTCATTGCCTTTACCATCGCTACCCCTAGGATTACAGAAAAATACAGCATATCCAATATTAGCCCAATACTGCATCTCATGATAATACACTTCTCCATATACAGTTTTTGGTCCACCATGAATATCTAAAATGGCAGGATATTTTTTGCCTTCTTCAAAGTCTACAGGTTTCATAATCCACCCATCAATTGTGACTCCGTCTGTTTCAAAGCTTAGATACTCTGGAATAGAGAGTTTTTTCTCCTTAAGAATCCATTCATTAAATTCCGTTAGCTGTACTTCTTTATCATCCACAATATCATATAGTTCTTGAAGCTTAGACCCTCTTAGGCCTATGAACTTAATCTTTCCATCTAATACATCAAAACCATCAATGGAGCCTTTGTTTGTAGTGAGTTTTTCTACATTGCCATCTTCAGATATTCTATTGATATAGGAGTTGTATCCTTCAGTAGTTACAAAATACAGATGATCATCATCAACAGTCATGGATTTGCTAGCGCCAAATCTACAATCTGAACCTACAGAGTTCCATAGACCATAATCAAAGCTATTCTTAGATATTCTTCTTGGGTTAGAGCCATCTAATCCCATTAGATAAAAATGTGGGTTTTCATTGATACCGTAGGATCTCATATCCTTACCTGCAAATATGATTTTTCCTCCTATGAAATCAGCATGGGAGTAGCTGAAAATATCTTCATGACTCAGTTTTTCTAAAGTTTCACTTTTAATATCATAGAGGTGTAAATCAGACTTTAATTGCATTTTATCTGTATAAGAAGTGGCAACTATGATTAATTTATCCTTATCTTTATTGATACTAACATTTCCCACATCTGTGAATTCATCGGTAATAGGGTGAAGTGTCTTTTTTCTTAGATTATATATATAAAGTCTATTTCTTTTCTTGTTTGTAAAACCATTGCCATTTGACCAAAAAGGGATTTCATCTAATACTTCGTAGTCCTTTTCTTCTTCCATTTTCTTTAGGGCCTTTTCCTTAGCTGCTCCAGACAGTTCTTTAAGGTTAGGATGATTAGGGTCAAAGGTTCCAGTTAATAATAGGTTATCTTCATTTAGGAGCTCCAGTGAGTTAATATTTAGTGGAATTTCAAAAGCTTTATTAGCTTCTCCGCCATGAAGGCTAATTTCATAAATACATGTAAATTCTTCCTGTCTTTCCTTTCTTTCCCTATCTTTTTTATTTCTGATAGCAGGAAAGAGTATAGTATTATCATCTTTCCATATAAAGCTTCTTTCCTCATCTAAGGATGTCAGTTTAAAATGGGATTTTCTTTCTTCATCATAGATATAAATATTAGATAGATATTTATTTTCTTCTACATCTATTTGATGTAGTATGAAACCAGTGTTTTTACCATTTGGTGAAAATCTAATACTGGATAAAAACTTATATTTCGTAAAATCATCTAGCTTTAAACTCTCCAAATTAATCCCCCCAATATTCTTTATTGTGCCTTAAGTTTTATTATATACTATTTATATGAGAATATAAAGGAAGTAGATTATAATAAAATAAGGCTGGTTTAAAAACCAACCTTATTTTATGCAGTTAAAAAGCTATCTTCATCTTTAATTAAATCAGCTATTTGGGATATAATATTTTGCAGCTGGATTTCATCTAGCTGTAAGGTTTCTATGGCTGTAGGGGAAAGATTGTAGGTCAGTCCATCAAGACCAAGACCTACTCCCATCATCATAGTAATGGCATCAGCAACATGGACTATAGAAACCAAAACAGGGTTGATATTGGCCAAATCTGGAGTATGATGATGTCCAATGGCATCGACTAAAGCCCTTGGAAGGTTCCATTTTTCTGCAACTTTTTCACCAATCTCTGCGTGGTCAAAGCCTAGGACTTCCCTTTCCCCATCTAGGAAGGTTATCTCCTCTTGTTCAACCTTTAATAATACTTCAGCGTATTCTCTTTCCATATGTTCATTTAAGATGGTCTTGCCAATATCTCGAAGGAGCCCAGCAATATAAGCTTCTTCAGGATTAGGATACTTTATGGTCTTTGCAATAAACCTTGATATAATGGCACAGGTTTGAGACTGTTGCCATAATTGGTTTTTCTCTAGAGAATACCCTTTTAATTCATGTGTCATATAGTTTCTAACGGTAGAGGCAAGGGCTATGCCCTTTATAGCTTGAAATCCAAGAAGTACAGTTGCTTGAGATATGGTAGATATTTTCCTTGCATATCCGTAGTAGGCAGAGTTGGCAAGGCGCAATATTTTAGTAGTTAATACCTGATCCTTTAATATTGCTTTTTCCATATCTTGTACTGTAGAATCAGGATCATCAGTTAATGCTATTATCTTATTGATTATTTCAGGTAAAACCTTCATATCATCAACTTTATTAACGATATATTCTAAAGTAAGCTTACTCACTCCTATCTCTCCCTTCTAAGATACTCCATTAGTATGATTATACCTGAAATCATAGGGAGGGAATATAGATATAAAGACTCAAAAATATTACTTGCTTTTTCTAAATGCTTCTAAGTGTATTATGCTGCATTCATTTTTCTTACTATTTCTTGATTTTAAAAAGTTTATCAAGATTTTACCAAGGGTAGTGATTTTGATTTCATAGTTTGGATAAAGAACGCATTGGATCACATTCAAGTACTGTAAATATATATAATATTCAAAGAAAAATCTAGGATGATTTGAAAAAATTGGAGATATACTAGATATTTCATAGCTCTTGTTTTCATTTAAAGAAGAAAATAAATCTATTAAATCCTTTTTCAATTTCTCTAATATGTTTGTATTGCTTATATTAGAAGCTTGAGTTAAAAAATCATTACTCCAAATATATTGAAAGAATAGGGCATATTTGTCTTCGTCCTTTAACCTTAAAAAATTTGTTCCCTTCTTTGTGGCCGACAATATATCTTCATTTACTGAAAGAAGTCCTAGATGTATTGAAAACATATAAAACAAATGGATTAAAGGGAAATCTTTTTGATTAGGAGACTTTTTATCTGTGTAGCTGGAAAATTCCAAAATCCTATTAATCTCCAATAAATTTATTTTCTTTATATACTTGTTTTTAGAGGTTAAATCCAAAGGTTTATCCAATATATATAGCATAAACTTGTCATAGTCCATTAGAAGAGATAAAATACCATCATCTAAATAACTAGATACAGCTTGGGACAAATCCTTGTCTATTCTAAAAGGAGACTTAATCAATTTAAACTGGTTCATAAACTCAAAACGATTTTTGCTAATATGAAGAAGTTCCTTATATGCTTCTTTGTATTCAGAGTCCCTATTACTTAAAAAACCCAGATATTTTTTAAAGGTTGATATATAGGAGTTTAAGTCCTCCTGAGATGTTAAAAAGCCTTCTTCTATTGCATCCCTAAAGAAAAAATCAAAGTCTATTTGATCAAAATCGTACAATGTTAAGTCTTCATCGGCTAAATAATACTCAAAAAAGTCCATTAGGTTTGAAATATGTTTTTTTGCTTCTGACCTAGAATTTTTTAGAAGTAGGTAGGCTTCAAATTCATCTAATTCATCATAAAGTATGGAGATAATATCTTCATCTCTTTCCATGGCTTCAAAAATACAGTTGGTATAGATTTTGTAGAGATGGAGGCTATATGACTTTAGATACTCTTTGATGGTAAGTTTTGGATAAACCAATCTTAAATGATTGAAATCCATAAAAACTTCTTCTAAGAACATATCCTTTATGGAAGGTGGTAAATAACTAATATCTCCCATAAAAGTCATATTTCCAAGTAGATTGCTTATTCTAGCAAAAATAAAGTCTCCAATGACTATGGTACTTGCCAACTCTGGTTCCCATAGATTATAGCTTTGATTTTGTAGTAAATCCAATACCTTAATATATTCTCCTTCTACATAAAGGACTTCAAAGAGAGATATATTTGACTTGTTTCTTTGGATTAAAATTTCCTTTTCTTGTACTGTCAGTCCAGATGATTTGTCACTTAAGAATTTTTCAATAAAGGTTTTTCCATCTTTACCTACGAAGTCTATGCTTAGCCATATATTGAAGGCTAATCTATGTTTTTGTTCACTAAAATCAGGAAAGAAAAAATCTATTTTATCTAGTATTTTTTCATCTTCGATTTCTTTAGATATATAATTTAGCAACTTTTTAGTTGCAGACATTTCAATTTTTTGTATTTGGCTATAACTTAATTCTTCCATAATTCCCCCTAATTAGATTACATAGTTATTTATCAAAGTATATTATATACTATTGTAAAGAGAATTGCACAAGAAAATAAAAAAATCCCCTTTTTAAAAAGAGGATTTTTATCTTAATTACCTTTAAATATCTGATAATTGTGTTCTAGCCTTATTCTTTTCCCAAGCATGAAGTAAAAGTGCAAGGCCGATAACTCCATAAGCTATAAATACTCTAAAGTATTCACCAATTTGGGCATTGCCCATTAGGTTTTGACCAGCAAGTGGAGATATTATAAACAGTAGATGGAAAAGGAAAGTACCAAGTAGTGCTTCCTTCCAAGAGGCCTTGTCAACAGATGCACCGCCAATTAAAAGGGATGCTACTGCAAAAAGACCTACCTGTTCGTGGTTATTATAAGTATTCAATGTACCCATATTTTGGAGATAAACTATTTGTCCCCAAGCTGCTAAAACCGTTGATATGATTATGGCAATAATCCTAGTCCTATCTACATTGATACCAGAAACACTGGCTATATGCATGTTTTGGCCTACAGCTCTCATTTCTTGACCTAGCTTAGTTTTAAGGAAGAAATACAAAGCTACAAAGAGCAAAGCAGTTATTATCAATGTGGCTATTGGATAAATTGTCATATCTTTAAATAAGAAGCCATCTAAAGATTTTCTAATAATATTTAAATCTATGGTATTTCTAAGGCCAACACCTGTTGACATCAGCATATTTTTATTGCTAAAGGGTATTATGCTACCAGCCATGACTATGAATACCAACTGGTACAGACCATTGGCAAAGAAGCCAAGTATCATTGATGTTATCATTTCCTTGCCCTTAGCTTTGTTTAAAACCTTTCCAACTAAGTATCCAAAGAATATGGCAGCTGGAGTAGACAATAGTATTGCAAGGAAAAATCCTCCTATTCCTCCTATGCCATAGTTCATTATGATTATCAGACCAATTTGGCCTGCCATAGCCCCTAGGACTATACCAAAGTTTAGACCCATTCCAGTTATAACGGGAATTATTAAGGACATTACCAAAATTAAATTTCTTGAAAGCCTAAAAACCATTTCATTGAAAAGGAAGTTTAGGGGCAATCCTGAAAAGAAAAATCCAATTACACATATTACCAAAAACACCACTGGAACAATCATGCTGCGTCACCTGCCTTCCTAGTTAATGCATATAGAATTATACCATTACTGATTATGATTCTAATGATTTCAGCCATACTTCCTTCAGAGATAATATTGATTACAGGAAGTGCTACCACTAATAGGCCTTGGAACAAAAATGTACCTATTATTACATGAAGTATTTTTGCCTTCTTTAAGGATGCACCACCTATTAAGATAGAGGCAGCAGCAGGAAGTGCTACATAAAGTGGAGCATTGTACAATTGCAAGAAACCGAAGGACTGGCTATATACTATGATACCAATTGCAGCTAGGACAGTGGATAATACAATACCTAGAAGTCTTTGCTTGTCCACATTTACACCATTGGATGTTGCAAAGGCTTCAGAACTGCCAGCTACCCTCATGGCAGTACCTTTTTTGCTCTTTGAAAATATCCATACTATAGTTGCAAGGATAGCAAAGGTTAGTAATAGACCAGTGGGGATCTTTGTTGCACCAATGCGGAAAGCAAGAAAGTTGTCTAAGAGCCCTCCCATGGAAGATTCCATTGATAAGGTAACCCTAAGGCCAGTACCACCCATGGCCCAAGTCAGCTCTGGGCTTCTAAAGGGAGCCACAAGCCAAAATATACACATGAAGGATACCACTGAAAAACCAACATAATTTCCTACTGTCATTTCCTGACCCTTTACCTTGTTTAGCATGAGCCCATAAAGATACCCTGCCACAATAGCCAGTGGAACTGCCACAGCCAATGCTACTAGGAAGCTTGAAAGGCCTGAAAGACCTAGCTCTATACTAACTAAGGCACCTATTAAGCCAAAGATGACTCCTAAAGGTAGGTTAAAGTTGATACCAATTCCTGATTGAATGGAGGGAACCATGGCCAGTACTAAAATTGCATTCATTCCAAATCTTGTAAATATGTCTTGCCAAATTCCAGATAGAGGAATATTTAATATGGCTGCAGTAATTAACAAGACTATTAAGAAAGAAGCTATTATAAGCCTTGGAAATCCTATTTTTTCATATATCTTTTTCAAGTCCATTATTTCACCACCCCATCTAAATCTTCTCCAGCCATGGCTAGACCAAAGGCTTCGTCTGATGCATCAGGTGGAAGTATTGCATGTACCTTACCCTCTGAAATGATAGCAATCCTATCTGATACCTGCCTTAGCTCAGCTAATTCGCTGGATGTGATGATAATTGTCATATTAAGTTCTTTATTTAGTTTAACCAAAGTATCTAAGACCAGTTTCTTAGCCCCAATATCAATACCACGGGTAGGTTCTGATACCAATAGTATTTCTGGATTTAGGGTTAGGGCACGGGCTATACATACCTTTTGTTGGTTTCCACCAGATAAAAACCTGGTGTACTGATCTGGACCTGTACATCTAATATCAAGCTCTGAAATCATATCTCGAGCATGGGATTTAATCTTAGAATTATTGACTATTTTTAAAGGTCCTACTTTATTGATGAATTGCTCCTGAACTTCAATACTTGTAAATGCAATATTAAAATCAATTGGTTCGTCTAGTAAAAGACCCACACCTTTTCTATCTTCAGATAGGAAGGCTACAGAATTATTTAACATTTCCCTAGGATTGTTTAGAGGCATTTCTTTCCCATCTTTAAGGATGGAGCCCTTAGTGGGATAAAGACCCATAATACCATTGGCGATGCCAATCTTTCCTTGACCAGCTAGTCCACCAAGACCAAGGATTTCACCTTTTTGTATCTTAAGGTTCACGCCCCTAACCTTTTCGCCAGGCATATTTACATATAAATCCTGTAGTTCTAGAAATGGTGGTGCATTGTCATCGAATTCTTTTTTCTCTGAAACGGTAGAGGATATTTCTCTACCAACCATAAGTCTAGCCATTTCTATGATGTTTATATCAGCTGTTGCTACTGATTTAACTAAAGTACCGTCACGAAGAACAGTTATGGAATCTGTAATCTGCTTTATCTCATCTAACCTATGGGTGATGAATAAAATGGCTATACCCATTTTTGATAGATTTTTTATGACTTCTAAAAACTGTGCAGCTTCAGATTCGGTAAGTACGGCCGTTGGTTCGTCTAATATCAAGAGTTTCAAATTTGATTTATCGATTTCCCTAGCAATTTCAATGAATTGCATATATCCAACGGGTAGCCCTGCTACTGGAAGATATTCATCTATGGTCATATTCAATTTATTTAAAGCGTTTTTAGCGTCTTCTCTCATCTTTGGTAAATCTAATTTTTCTAATTTTGGGCCTAAGACCTTTGATAGGGCTGTAGGTTTAGTATTTTCACGATTTAATTTTATATTTTCTGTAATAGTAAATCCTGGAATAAGCATAAACTCTTGATGCACCATGCCAATACCCATTTCCATAGCTTCTGTTGGAGTTTTGGGGCTATAGGCCTTCCCATCAAAAATCATTTCACCTTCAAATCCACCAGTGGAGTGTATAACAGGCATACCAAACAATATATTCATCAAGGTAGACTTACCTGCACCATTTTCTCCTACAAGACCGTGGATTTCTCCTTCTTTAATGTTTAGAGATACACCTTTTAATACTTGGTTTCCTGAATAGTTCTTACCTATGTTTTGCATTTGGAGTAAATCCATCCTAATCCTCCTTTACTTAAAGAGAAGGGAGTCGTCAAGACGACTCCTTATCTTTAGAATATTTGTGAACCTAGTACGAATAGTAAGAAGTTTGGATTTTCATCGTTAAGTTCTGTAAATTGAACTTCACCCTTCTTATCATTAGTTACTTGTTTCATGTATTTTACCATAGCATCTTTGTCAAATCTTTGGATTTCGCCCTTAGCAAAAGCGATAGCATACTCTACTCCAGCCTCGATTATAGCTACATTTGCCGGTCTATTCCAAGTACCAAATCTTCCAGTACCACCTTTTTCAGCTATCTTAGCTGATATTTGCTCTGATAGATAATCTAGGTCTCCAGCTTTGTCAGCAGGTATTTCAATACCTAAAGCGCCTGGATAAGCATGGTATGGAGATGGACAACATTGTTCTGGATATATTGCACCAGTTTCAAGAGCTTGTTTGATTAGAGGCTCTTGCATTGAGCAGTTAGTACTGAAGAAAGCAGTGTCTTTACCATATTTTGCTACTTGTCTTGGAACATCTTCTAGTATAAATTGTTGAGCACCTGATACACCAGCATCTGAAGTTGGGTCTGGAGCATCTACTTCAACAAACTCAATTCCTAATTCAGCACAAGTTTCTTTGAAGATATCTCTTCTAGCTGCCAATAGTTCGTAGGACATATGTCTTGGGAAGGAATAGTGAATAAATGTTTTAGCACCCATTTCCTTAGCCATATGGATTACTGATTCACCACGCTTTAGTTGGTCTAATTCCAGTAATATATCTCCACGGGAAGCAACTAGTTCAGGGTCTTCATGTGGTACACCTAGAACAAATAACATATCAGGTCTAGTTTCTCTAACTTTGTCTATAGCAGCTGCTGCGCCAGGAACTGCCTGAACAAAAACTATGGCCTTAACATCTTTATCAGCTGCAAGGGAAGCAACTTGAGAAATAGTTGTTTCTTGCTCTTGAGTGAATTTATCTGGATAAGTAATATGTTTGATCATATCGCCATATTTGGCTACCATTCTTTCACCAGCACGAAACTCTTCTTCACCTTGAGAAACAGTACCAGTTACAATACCGATTTTAAAATCAGCACCGCTAGTAGTGGGTTTAGCTCCACAGCCAGCAACTACAGTAAGTACCATCACTGTCATTAGCAACAATGCTAATATCTTCTTCATATTATATTCCCCCTTATTTTTTATATATTTAACTCCTAAATAATATAGGAGATAAATTTTATTACAAGAAAAGCCCAACCTAAAAAGTAGGGCTAAAGATATATATTATATATTCCATTTTTTATAATTATAGTTTATTTTCATTAGATTGTCAATAAAAATAGAACTGATTATTATTAAAATTGATTGTATTTTGAATATTTGGCAATTTAAGAAAATAGTCGAAATCCATAGAAAAAACATATATTTTCAACTGTTTTTTATTTAGAAAATTTGATATTATAATAGTTAAGAAAACTAGAATAGGGGTGGAGAATATGTTAAAATTTAAGGACTACAAATATGAAAGACCAGATTTATCTCTGATTACAGATGAGTTTAACCAGCTTTTAAAAAAGTTCAATGAAGCTAAATCCTTTGAAGAGCAACAGGGCATAATGAAGGAAATTATTAAAGTAAGAAACTATGTAGATACAATGGGGACCTTAGTCAGCATCAGACATTCTATAGATACTGAAGATGAGTTTTATGCAAAGGAAAATGATTTTATAGATGAAAATAGGCCAAGGTTTGAAAACCTAGTGTCTAAATTTTATAAGGAACTGATAAATTCTAAGTTTAGAGAAGAATTAGAAGAAGTGTGGGGCAGTCAAGTATTTACCCTTGCTGAATTGCAATTACAGACTTTTTCAGAGGAAATTATTGAGGATTTAGTTAAGGAAAACAAGCTTGTCACAGAGTACGACAAACTAATTGCATCAGCAAAGTTGGATTTTGAAGGTGAAATAAGAAACCTAAGCCAAATGAAGCCATTTCTAGAATCAAAGAATAGAGATATGAGAAAAAGAGCAACAGAAACAACGGCTGAATTTTTCAAGGAAAATGAAGATGAGTTTGATAGGATATATGATGAGTTAGTTAAGGTAAGGGACAAAATGGCTAAGACCTTAGGCTTTACAAACTATGTGGAAATGGGATACAAAAAGCTAGGCAGATCTGATTATGATCATAATATGGTGGCTAATTATAGGAAACAGGTATATGAAGACTTAGTTCCAGTAGTTGCTGAATTAAAAGACAGGCAGAGAAAGAGATTGGGGCTTAAAGAACTAAGGTTTTATGATGAGCAGTTAGAGTATCAAACAGGAAATGCTACTCCTAAGGGAGACCCTGAGTGGATAGTGGAAAATGGGAAAAAAATGTACCAAGAATTGTCCAGGGAAACAGATGAATTCTTTTCCTTTATGGTTGAAAGAGAGCTGCTTGATTTAGTTAGTAAAAAAGGAAAAATGGCAGGAGGATACTGTACTATTATTCCTGACTACAAATCACCCTTTATATTTTCTAATTTCAATGGTACATCAGGAGATATAGATGTACTGACCCATGAGGCAGGTCATGCCTTCCAAGTATATTTAAGCAGGGATTTAGAATTGCCTGAATACTTTTTTCCAACCTACGAAGCCTGTGAAATACATTCAATGAGTATGGAATTCATCACATGGCCTTGGATGGAGCTTTTCTTCCAAGATGAGGTAGATAAATATAAATTTAGTCATCTTGCAGGCGCAATAAACTTTATACCCTATGGTGTGACAGTTGACGAGTTTCAACACTATATATACGAAAATCCAGAGGCAACTCCAAAGGAAAGAAAGGCTAAATGGAGAGCCATAGAAAAGAAATATCTTCCCTTTAGAGATTATGAAGACAATGAGTTTTTAGACAAAGGTGGATTTTGGTTTAGACAGGGCCATATATTTAGTACGCCCTTCTATTATATAGACTATACCTTGGCCCAAGTATGTGCATTCCAGTTTTGGATAAAGACCATGGAAGATAGGGAAAGGGCTTGGGAGGATTATATTAGCCTCTGTAGAGTAGGAGGCAGTAAGCCCTTCCTAGAATTAGTTAGATTAGCAAACTTAGATAATCCATTTGAAGATGGAACCATAAAAAGAGTAGTTAAGCCTATTAAAGAATGGTTAGATAATATAAACGATAGTGGTTTCTAGTTGTTGGTGCCTTTTCCATTAGACTTCGTGGGAAAGGCATTTTTTTCCTCAATATATTAAAGATAAGGGAAGTATTAGCCGATATATTGGTTAGAAGAGTATTAAGGGGGTAAATATGATGCAAATTGATGGAATAAGTAGTCCTGCAGTAAGTGTTCCTACCAATGCTAGGATTGGACAAACAAATTTTAATACCATTGAAAAGGCAGAAGTAAAAATACCAAACAATACAAGAAGTGGAGAAGAAAGAAAAGCTTATGAGGAAAAGAGATTTTCTGAAGAAGATGTTATCGGCATAATCGAAAAGGCAAACAAGGATTTTATAGCCTATGACAGAAAGTTTGAATTCTCCATACATGAGGCTACTAAGCAAATCATGGTAAAGGTCATCGACGCAAACACTGATGAAGTCATAAGAGAGCTACCACCAGAGAAGGTTTTAGATATGGTGGCTGCCATTTGGGAAGTTGCTGGAATTATAGTAGATAGAAAAATATAGGTGGTGATTTAATGAGTAATTTAAGAATATCTGGTTTGGCATCGGGTATGGATACCGATGCAATGGTTCAATCTTTGATGAGAGTAGAGAGATTAAAAGTTGATAGGTTTGAACAAAATAAGCAAATAGCCTTGTGGAGACAAGAAGCATATACTAATATGAATAAGATGTTTGCCAACTTCATATTAAACACTAAAAAAGACATGGGACTTACTAAAATAAGCAGTACAGGCATAGCCCTTGGTACTTCCTATTCTAAACTAGACTATGTAAAGAAAGCAACATCATCAAATGAAACAGTGGCTACAGTATCTAGTACATCTGAGGCTGTTAATGGGAATTTTGAACTTGATGTGAAAAGTTTGGCTAAGGGAGCAAGTTTGACTAGTAGTAATGTATCAAAGGATGAAAAGTTTGGCAATCTTTTAGAATTTAAACTAAGTGAAGGTGGAGATGTAATTAAAGTACAAAATTCCACTGGAGTCACTATGAAAGATGTGGCAAAAGCCATTAACGATTCAAAACAAGGGGTTACAGCTTCTTATCAAGTAGACTCTTATGGAAATGGGGCTTTGATTTTACAGACTACTGCAACTGGGAAAAATGCTAAAATTGATTTGCAACTTGTAAGTGGAGACACGGCATTTACTGACAAATTTACAATAAACAGTGAAACAGGTAAATATAGTTCAACAGGTGAAGATGCCCATATTAAATTTAATGGAGTTGACATGTGGTATAACTCTAACAATATAAACTTAAACGGAGTAAACATCGAACTAAAGGATGTTGGCAAAGTTAATGTTAAGGTAGATACAAATGTTGAAGGTATAATGGACAAGGTTAAAAAGCTAATAGCTGATTACAATGAATTGGTGGACAAGGCATCAATGGCTGTAAATGAGAAAAGATATGAAAGCTATAAGCCTTTATCTATGGAAGAGAAAAAAGCTATGCATGAAGATGATGTTAAGCTTTGGGAAGAAAAGGCTAGATCAGGTATGTTAAGCAAAGATGAGACTATCCAAAGAGTTCTTCAAAATGTTAGAGCTGATTTATATAAAACAGTAGAAGGTGTTGCAGGTAAATTTAATCATATTACACAAATAGGTATTACTACTGAAAGATATGCCAGGGGAGCTACTGGTGGCAAGCTGGAGATAGATGAAGAAAAGCTAAGAAAAGCTATTATGGAAGATCCAGAGGGAGTCATGGAGCTACTATTTAAAGAAGGAAAGTACAAAGACCAAAAAGATAGTAAAGGCAATCCTATAGAAGACATTGCAGGTGATAACAAAAAGTTTACTACAAAAGGTGTTTTCACAGGCATATATGACAATCTGATTTCTGGAATGAAGTCTATTATTGATAAATCTGGACCTGGACAAGATGCAGATCTTCTTAGAAATGTAAAATCAAACATTTTAATAGATTTTGTAACAAATAAATCTAGTATTTCTGATATAGACAAGGAAGTACGAGATATGAACAAGAGAATAGATGATTTAAATGATATGCTTGTTAGAAAAGAAAATGCCTATTATAGTAAATTTGGGCAGATGGAAAAGATGTTGCAACAGATGTATAGTCAGAGCAATTGGTTATCACAACAAACCATGAGATAAACAAGGAGAGAATAAAATGACATATGAAGCTTTAAATAGATATAAACAAAATAGTGTGTTTACAGCAACTCCAGAAGAACTGACCCTTATGTTATATGATGGGGCCATAAAGTTCATGAATATTGCAAAATATAGTATGGAAAACAAAGAAATAGAAAAAGCTCATACTTCTTTGCTAAGGGCTCAAGATATTGTTATGGAGCTTAATTATTCTTTGGATATGAGCTATGAAATATCCAAGGGATTTAGGAGTTTATATGATTTTGTTTTATCTAGGCTAGTAGATGCTAACATACACAAAAGCAGCAAATCAATAGATGAGGCCCTTGGAGTAGTGGCTGATATGAGAGAAACTTGGAAAGAAGTTATGAAACAAATAAAACAAAAAGTTTATCAAGCTAAGTAGGTGTTCCTATGACTAAAGATGATGTGGCTAGAATGATAGAGCTTTCAAAGGAAAAGAAAAAGCTTTTAGCTAAAATTTTAGAATATACTAATACACAAACAACTATAATAGAAAACGATAATATGGAAGAGCTAGATCATATATTAATGGAAAAAGAAAAAATAATGGAAGAAATAGATGTTCTAGACAAAGAGTTTTTATCATTGTATGATCTTATAAAGACTGTAGAAGGTATAGAAAGTCTTGAAAAAATTGATAAGAACAAATACACCAATATTAAAGCATTGAAAGAGGCTGTAAATGACATAAACACCATATTAACAGATATATCTATTATAGACCGAAAAAATACAGCAAAGATGAAATCAAGTATAGACAAGATTAAATCTGATCTTAAACAGGTAAAGGAAGGCAAAAAAGCATATAAAGGGTACAACTATGAATCTACAGAAAGTATACTCATAGATGAGAAAAAATAGAAAGGTTTACCTTTCTATTTTTTATTCAGGAGTTATTCAGATTTTATACACATCTATACAGAGGGGGAAAAGGGTTTTCCACAGACTTATACACATTATCCACAAGAACAATTCACAACTCACAGTTCAAAACTCACAATTTATACACAGAAAATATGTATATAATTAAATACTAAATTAATTAATATAATGTTAATATGAGAAAGTTTTGGGTAATATATATAACAAATAGTATAAGCAACAAGGCTTATATGAAAGGAGTTGGGTTTATGAAATTAAACTTTACAGGGAAAAATATGGAAATAACAGATGCTCTACGAGATGTAACAGAGAAAAAGTTAGGGAAACTCGACAAATATTTTCAAAAGGACATTGAAGGAAATGTTACTTTCAGTTCTGAAAAAAACAGGAAAATAATTGAGGTAACCATAAACCTACCTGGTACCATCATCAGAGCTGAAGAATCAACAGATGATATGTATGTATCTATTGATAGGGCAGTTGATGTGTTGGAAAGACAAATTAGAAAACACAAAACTAAGCTACAAAAAAGATATCAAAATAACGAAACAATCAGATTTGAAAATGTTGTACCTCTGCCAGTTGAGGATGATTTTGAAAAACCAAGATTGGTGAAAAAGAAAAAATTTGGGCTAAAGCCAATGTCATCAGAAGAGGCAATACTACAAATGGAATTACTTAGACACAACTTCTTCGTATTCTTAGATGCAGAAAAAGAAGGTGTTAGCATCGTATATAAGAGAAAAGATGGTCATTATGGATTAATAGAACCAGAACTTTAATATATATTTGAAAAATACAGGACACATATCCTGTATTTTTTTTATGATAATATTGTGGTATTATTTAATTGATATGATAGTTGATATATTAGAAAGACAATTTAGGAAAGGATGTTGTTTATGATGAAAAATAGTTTTGACGATTTCATTGAAAGCATTCCTAGAAATATTCATTCCAATACTAAATCTTATGTAAGCAGGAATGTGGCTATTTTTATTCCTGAAGAATTTGTAATAGAAAGAAAGATTAGGACTATAGATTACCACTTTGTAATATTTCATACAACTCCACCTCCTGTAAAAATAGGAGATTTACCTATTCAGTTTATAAAGGGAAGTTTTATTTCCATTGAGCCAGGAATAGAAGTAGAGGTTAGTCCAATACATAGTGTTGGCGAAGTAAAATTTATTTCAATTTGTATTAAGAAGGAATTTTTTAATAGGATAGCACCACAAATCGTTGATATGGATAAGATAAAATTTGAGAATAAGGGCAATGCTTATAGCCATCAAATTCTAGATTTGATAGGGTTATGGACCAATGAAATAATTGCTTTTGGAGAAAGATGCCCATTGACGATTGAAAGTATAGAAACTCTAATGGTAATTCAGTTACTTAGAGATTCCTTGCCGAAAAGACTGATAAATGGAAGAAGTAAATTAACTGATAATGATTATATTGCCCAATCAATAGAATATATGAATGAGTATTATAATAGTAATATTTCTATTGTAGAGATTTGTAAGAATATTTATATTAGTCCCTGTCATTTTCAAAGGATTTTTAAAAAACATATGAATCAAACTCCATACAATTATTTAATGAAACTTAGAGTGAAGAAAGCTAAGGAGAGATTATTGGAAGATACAATCCATATGGAAGAAATAGCTAGATTATGTGGATTTGTAAGTGCTGCACATTTTTCTTCTGTATTCAAGCGAATGGAGGGGGTTTCTCCAACTGTATTTAGAAAAGATAATTTAATATTAAAAAAATAAGATGTCAAGCATTTGCTTGATTTTTTTTTATATAGAAAAGAGTTGAATAATAAATCATCTTTATGCAATTTATGTGATAGTTTTTGAATGTGTTTTATACTACAAACAACATATACTGGAATTAGCAACAGTCAAATAAAGGAGGGAATTAAAATGAAGTCCAAGTTTATTCTTCTCGTATTAGTTGTTATTGTTCTAGTTAGCATTTTTCCAGTAAGTGTACTAGCAGGAAAAGATACTCAAGTTCTACTAAAATCCCCAATTACTAAGAGAAGTAGCTCTAAGAGCTTAGTTGCCCATTACAAGTTCGATGGAGACTTAAAAGATTCTTCATCTTACGGTAATGATGGTAAGGTGTCTAAAGGTAATATCACTTATGTAAAAGGAAAGTTTGGAGAAGCAGCAAAATTTGATGGGAAGAGTTATGTAGAAGTCTTAGATAGCGATTCATTGGATTTAGAAAAAACATTTACAATATCTGTATGGCTTTGCAAAGAAGAAGTTTATAATGATGTACCCGTTTTATCAAAAGGACTAGGAGGAGATGAAGCTGATTATGGTGGAGTACCTTATATTCTATGGCATGATGCTGCTGGAACTTTGCCAACTTTAGATATTCATGAACCCAATGATTGGGCTAGAATATCTCATTATGATGGGCTTGATAACTTTAATACTCTGCATATGATTACCTTTACCCTTGACATACCGAATAAAGTAGCAAAGCTTTATGTAAATGGACAACCATTTAAAGGGGAAAAGCTAAATTGGGAATTTTCAGGTGATAAGCTAAATGTTTCAAAAGAAAATTTATTTATTGGACTTTCAAAAAATGGTGATGACCTACATTATTTTAATGGCTATATGGATGACTTGAGGATTTACAATACGGTTTTATCTGCTAATGAGGTTAATGCTTTATATGTAGGAGAATCACAGGAATCTAAAGAAATAAAAGAAAAAAAGGAATATATCTCCATAAACATCACTCCTAATACAATGGCAATTATGAAAGAAAAAGGAATCCTATATATTAATGCAACTGGAGTAAAGCCAGATGGAAAAAAAGAAGATATAACAGAGAAGACAATATATAAATCCTCAAATGAAAAGGTATGTACCGTAGATAAAGAAGGGAAAGTAGTAGCAGTTAGCAAAGGTACAGCAACAATTACTGTTACCAGCGGAGATTTGAAAAAACAGATAAGCTTAACGGTGAAATAATAGGAACTAGGGTATTAAAATAAGGGGGCTAATTTATGTATCGGAATAAAAGATTTATAGGAATTATCATATTATTAATTACTATATTTACTTGGATATCTCCTACTGCAAAAGTATTTGCAGAAAATACTAGTGTAATCAAAGTAGATAGTAAGCTTCAAGGAGTAACTTACAAACTAAATCCTGAAGTAGTTGAAATGCCTTCAGGAATTAATTATGAAGTATTAGAAGAGGAAATAATAGAATATGACAAACTTGAAGAACCTATTCCAGAAGAGGAAATAATAAAGAATTCTATAAAAAGAAAAGTTTCTATACCTACTAAGACGAATGCAATAAAGGATAAGAGGGGTTTGAAGCTAAAGGGAAAGAGTAAGCTCCCAACTAATATTAGCACAGAGGAACCACTTTGGAATAGAGAAAAGTCATATATACCTAAGTCTATCACGGTGGATAATCAAACTTTAAAAAAGATTAACCCAAAGGTTGGAAAGGTATATTTTGACCCTATTAACCATACAACGATTAAAGTAATAGGGGAGGCAAAGGCTGATGGCTCTGGAGGTATGAGTATACCTGTTGAAAAGCCAGATTTATCTGAAATTATTGAGGATGTTAATATCCCTGAGCAAACAATTACCCTATCGGAGGAGGATATAGTCTATATCAATCCAGAAGTTGAGATAGTTGACACTAGTAGTGCAAGTAGAGGCCAAGTTGCCGCTAAGGATGGATTTGTACCATCTGATAGAGGTGCTTGGATAAAGATAAAATTAGATGGACTACCCTTAATAAAAGAAGGTACAGATGTTCAAAATGAAAGAGATGATGAGGAAAGAGAAAGAAAACTAAAAGAAGAAAAAGATAAACTAATAAAAGAAAGTGGGTACTGGAACACCTTAGCTCAGCGAGAACAATTGGATGCAGATGCAAAGGCGGAGCAGGCAGCTATTGATAAAGAAAGAGAAGGAGAAATGAAGGTAAGCGCAGATGTAAAGATAAAAAAGGGATATATAAAGATATTTGAACCAGAGATTTCTGCAAGTTTAGATTGGGATTGGGGCATACTTAGTGCTGAGGCAAGGGCCGATATAGATATAGAGTCAGATATTATAATTGAAGGTAAGGTTAGATTACAGAAAGAAGTTGAGATACTAATTCAAGGATTTGAAGTGGATTTTAAAATAGGGAAGATTGCTTGTGGTGTATATTTGGTTGTTGGGATTGATGGAAGAATTAGATTTGAAACAAGGGTTCAGCAACAAGGTACAGCAACAGTTGGTGTTGCAACAAAAGGATTTTTGGTGCCAATGGTAGTCTACCCATTTGTAGATTATGATAATACTGCACTGGAAACACAGATGATGCTTACAGGAGAATTAAAGCTTTGGGCTCTTGCTATGCCAAAGGTTACTCTTCAGATATTGGATGTTCCAGTATTAGATGCTAGATTTAGAATAGGAATAGAAGCAGGCGCTAGTTTTAGTATAGGAGGTGAGGAAGCAGATACATTTAGGCTTTGGATTGACATACTCCTTCAGCTTAAGGTTCAAGCAATTTTCTTTGAAGGAGGATTTGAGGAAAGATGGAATCTATATGACAAGACAAAGGTTTACGATCCATCGCAACCAATAGGAGGCGGTTCTGATGGAGTAAGTAAGGCCAGAGGTCATGTCCTAATCGAAATCGAAAGAATGGATGCAAAGAGAGATATAATAGTAGGAAGTGTTACAAGGTGCCAGTCTCCCACTTCTAAACCAGAATCTGTACAAGGGGAGAAGGTTAAAATAAAAATATTGCAGGTAGATGGAAAAGAAATAGTTCATGAGGCAACACTTGATGAAAAAGGAAAATTCTATTCCAATGTGCCTATAACTCCACTTGATAGAGTTATAGTTTCCTATGATAAAGAGGATCTTGAATATGATTATAATACAACAAGTCCACATATGAATATTAGGCCACCATATATAGTGAATTCAATATTTAGAGATGGCTTCAACAACAAGGTAATTGGAAAGGTAGTTGGAGAAATATATGGACCCAATGGGATTGCCTCCGATGGAGATGAGGAGACATTTGGAGATAAGATATATGTTCGTATATCCAAAGATGAAAAAAGTGGTGGCAAGGGATACTATGTACCAGTAGATGAAAATGGAAAGTTTTCTCTAGACAATGTGGCCCTTAGCAATGAAGACCTAATTTCGGCTGGACTGGTCTTTGAAGGTGCACAAGTAGAAACAAATCGAGGAAAACCTGAACTAGGTTTAGAAATATATCATACCTTAATAGAGAGTGAAGACAAAAAATCATTCAGAGTTGAAGGTGCAATCCAAAATCTATACGGAGATAAATTATATAAAGGCAGTGTTAAGTTCTATAATGGAAAGGGTGAATTATTAGCAGAATCAAAAGCTCATGAACTTAACGAAATAACAACTATTAAAGAAACACCAAAACCTAATAGACCTAATGAATCTACTATAAAGCCTAATATTCCAGATGGATTTAATTATAATATAAGCAAAAACATCTCTTCACAGAAATCCATAATAGAGAAAATGAAAGATGCTATGTATGGGAGGGAAATGGAAATAAGGGATCCATCTACAATATTTGAGCTTAATATACCTGTACCAATTAGTATAATATTTGCTGTAGGTGGAGGAGGCTATATAGTAATTGAACACAATGGCATCAAAAAATATATAAATGTTATAGGCAAGGCCAAAGAGCCAGAAGTACCTGTACTAGAAAGAGCTGTGGTTTCACCAGTAGAGGAAATTATTAATTCAAGAATTAACCCTGTAATGGGCAGGGATATGAAGAAAACAATCGTTGATAATGCTATAAAACTTCAAGATCCAAGTGCTAAAATTAATCTTAACCAAACCCATGGTGTATTATACTCTTTAGTATCAACACCTGCATCACAATCAAGCACATATTCATTTAAAGAAGGAAATTTAATTCTAAGTGCTAAAGGAGAGAAAAACTCTATAGAGTTAAGTTGGGTCACTACATTGGATACAACAAATATAGATGGATATAGGATATATAGGGGGATATCATCTGGTGGTGAAGAATTAGTGCCTATTACTGGTACAATAGCTATTAAGGTTAATAAGTATGTAGACACAAAAGTGACTCCAGGAACCACTTTTTATTATCTATGTTCTGTAGTGTACAAGAATGGGGATGAATTTATTATATCTAATGAAGTAATAATGACCAAGTAGAGAGTCATCAGAAAATGAAGTAAAATCAATGCTTATGGGTTGTGTTAAATATTAAGTTGCTGCAAAACTATGGAGTTAAAAAATACAGGATACATATCCTGTATTTTTTATGCTAATCATATGGTTGAAAGGAAATAAATAAAATGATAAAATAATATATTAAGTATTATATTGAAGTTTGAAAGGTGGTTAATCAATTGGCGAATTTGTTCGATAAGATATTTGGCTCCTACAGTGATAGGGAATTAAAGAAGATTGCTCCTTTAGTAGACAAAATAGAATCTCTAGATGGAGAAATGAAAAAGTTAACAGATCAAGATTTAAAGGGAAAAACTTCAGAATTTAAGGATAGACTAAGTCAAGGCCAAAGCCTTGATGATATTTTACCAGAGGCCTTTGCAGTAGTTAGAGAGGCATCTTATAGGGTCCTTGGTATGAAACATTTTAGGGTACAACTATTTGGAGGGATCATACTCCACCAAGGTAGAATTTCAGAGATGAAAACAGGAGAAGGTAAGACCTTAGTAGCAACCTTACCAGCATATTTAAATGCCCTAACAGGTAAAGGGGTTCATATAGTTACGGTAAATGATTATTTGGCTAAAAGAGATAGGGAATGGATGGGTAAGATATATGAGTTTTTAGGTCTTACTGTGGGTTGTATAGTTCATGGCATATCTAACCAAGAAAGAAAAGCAGCCTATAATGCAGATATTACTTATGGTACAAACAATGAATTTGGTTTTGATTATCTTAGGGACAATATGGTGATTTATAAAGAGGATATGGTTCAAAGACCTCTCTACTTTGCCATAGTTGATGAGGTAGACAGTATATTAGTAGATGAGGCTAGGACTCCCCTTATCATTTCAGGGATGGGAGACAAATCAACTAAGTTATACGAGATGGCAGACAACTTTGTAAGGACTCTAACTAATAGGATAGTAGACCCAAAGGAAGAAAAATCAGATCCATTTAATAGGGAAATAAAAGAAGAAACTGTAGATTATTTAATCGATGAAAAGGCAAGGTCCTGCTCTATAACTGAGAAAGGCACTGCTAAGGCAGAGGCTTTCTTTGGTATTGAAAACTTATCTGATATAGAAAATATGGAAATAGCCCATCACATAAATCAGGCCTTAAAGGCTAGAAGTATAATGAAAAGAGATATTGACTATGTAGTTAAGGATGGAGAAGTAATCATAGTTGATGAATTTACTGGTAGGCTTATGTATGGTAGAAGATATAGTGACGGCCTTCATCAAGCCATTGAGGCTAAGGAAAAACTAAATGTAAAATCTGAATCAAAGACCTTGGCAACCATAACATTCCAAAACTATTTTAGAATGTATACTAAACTTTCTGGTATGACTGGTACTGCAAAAACAGAGGAATCTGAGTTTAGGGAAATCTATGATATGGATGTAGTAGAGATACCTACAAACAAGCCAATAATTAGAAATGATTTGCCAGATGTTATTTATCGCAATGAAGTTGCCAAATTCAGAGCAGTCATTAGAGAAATAAAAGAAAAGCATACTACAGGCCAACCTATATTGGTAGGTACTATATCTATTGAAAAATCTGAACTACTTTCTAAAATGCTTAAAAAAGAAGGAATTCCCCATGAAGTATTAAATGCAAAGCATCATGATAGGGAGGCAGAAATAGTAGCCCAAGCTGGTAGATTTGGTATTGTTACCATAGCCACCAATATGGCAGGTAGAGGTACAGATATAGTACTTGGAGGTAATCCTGAATTTCTTGCAAAGCAGGAGATGAGGAAAAAAGGTATTAGTGATGAAGTGTTAGCATTTGTAGATAGTTTCTATGAAATAGATGATGAAGAAGTATTGGAAGCAAGGAAAATCTATAAGGAATTATACGACAAGTATAAAGTAGAAACAGATAAGGAAAACGAAAAGGTTTTAGCTGCAGGTGGTCTTCATATCATAGGAACAGAAAGGCACGAATCAAGGCGTATAGACAATCAGCTTAGGGGTCGTGCAGGTAGACAGGGAGACCCAGGTTCTTCTAAGTTTTATATATCCTTAGAGGATGATTTAATGAGACTCTTTGGTGGAGAAAGGATGATGAACTTAGTTGATACACTGAAGATGCCTGAAGATGAGCCTTTAGAGCATGCCATCCTTACAAAGACCATAGAAAATGCCCAAAAGAAGGTGGAAGGAAATAACTTTGCCATTAGAAAACATGTATTGAAATATGATGATGTAATGAACAAGCAAAGAGAAGTTATCTATGGGGAAAGAAGAAAGGTACTAGAAGGTGAAAACCTAAGAGACCATATCCAAGAAATGGTAAAGGGCTTAGTGGAGGAAAATGTTGAAGTTTATACTAGACAAAGCAAATATCCAGAGGAATGGGATCTAGAAGGATTAGAAAGCTATGGAATGAATTTATTAGGTATTAATCATAAATTCTTTACATTTAATGATATTGAAAATCTTACAAAGGAAGATTTAGTACTCAAGGTTTTAGAAAAGGCTGAAGAAAAATATAGACAAAAAGAACTGGATTTTGGCGAAGAAAGATTTAGGGAAGTAGAGAGGGTAGTATTACTTCAAGTAGTAGATAGTAAATGGATGGACCATATAGATGCAATGGATCAGCTTAGACAAGGAATTGGTCTTAGGGCCTATGGCCAAGAGGACCCTGTTCGTGCATATCAAAATGAAGGCTTTGATATGTTTAGTGAAATGACTCATAGTATTTGGGAAGAGACAGTAAAATTCTTGTATCAAGTAGAAAGTCCAGAAAAGGTACAAAGAAAGAAAGTGGCAGAGCCAGTTGCCACCAATGCAGATGAAATAAGTAAGACCATAGTTAATAAGGATAAGAAAGTAGGAAGAAATGATCCTTGCCCTTGTGGAAGCGGCAAGAAATATAAGAAATGCTGCGGGCAAAATGAATAACTATTAACTATTGACTAAAAGAAGGGGTGATATATTGCAAGACATTTATTTAGATAAAGAAAAACTAAATGAAATAAAGGAAACAGTCATAGAATTGGGTGTTTCACTTTGACTTAGATGACCTGAGAAATAAGTCCCACCAACTAGAAGAACAATCCTATGGAGAAGAATTTTGGAAGGATGTGGATAGTGCTCAAAAGATTATGCAGGAAATAAAGTCTTTGAAGAGCCAAGTAAAAGAATATGATGATCTAATTCAAACCATAGAAGATTTAGAAACTTTGATAGATTTAGTCCTTGAGGAAGAAGCCTATGAAATGTATGAGGAAATAAGGAGGGGACTTGAGAAACTATCTAAAGAAGCAGATAGTTTCAAGCTGAATACTTTGCTTTCAGGTGAATTTGATAAAAATAACGCCATCCTTTCAATACATTCTGGGGCAGGAGGACTGGAGGCTCAGGATTGGGCTGAAATGCTTTTAAGAATGTACAGAAGATGGGGTGACAAGAAAAACTTCCAAGTGGAGACCTTAGACCTTCTTTCAGATACTGAAGGAGGTATAAAATCTGTTACTCTACTTATAAAGGGTTATAATGCCTATGGATACTTGAAGTCAGAAAAGGGAGTACATAGGCTGGTGAGAATATCGCCCTTCGACACTGCTGGTAAGAGACACACATCCTTTGCCAGTATAGATGTATATCCTGAAATAGACGATGATGTAAATATAGCCATCAATCTTTCAGACTTGAAAATAGATACTTATAGATCTGGTGGAGCTGGAGGACAGCATGTGAATACTACGGATTCTGCAGTAAGGATTACCCATATTCCTACAGGGATAGTAGTTCAATGTCAGAACGAAAGGTCTCAGATTAGTAATAGGCAAACAGCCATGAATATGCTGAAGGCCAAGCTGATACAGTTAAAAGAAGAAGAACAAAAAGAAAAGATTGAAGACTTGCAAGGTAGCTATAGTCAAATAGCTTGGGGTTCTCAGATCAGATCTTATGTTTTTCATCCCTATAGTATGGTTAAGGATCATAGGACCAATGCAGAAGTAGGAGATGTGTATGGGGTCATGGATGGAGATATAGACATATTTATAAATGAATACTTAAAACAAAAAGCCCTTTCTTAGGGCTTTTGTTGAAAAACTTTTGAGAGGATGGATAAGGATGGATATTTTAAAAGTACTGGTAGAGGAATTTAAGCTAAAGCCCTTTCAGGTGAAGAATACTGTGGAACTCTTAGATGAAGGAAATACCATACCCTTTATAGCCAGATATAGAAAAGAACATACAGGGGAATTGGAAGATATTGTACTTAGGGATTTAGCCAACAGGTTAGACTATCTTAGAAACCTGGAAAGCAGGAAGGAAGAAGTTATAAGGCTAATCCATGAACAAGGAAATCTGACAGAAGAATTGAGAAATGAAATCCTAGCCTCAGAGACATTGCAAAGAGTAGATGATTTATACAGACCCTTTAGGCCGAAAAGGAGAACTAGGGCTACTATTGCTAAGGAAAAAGGTTTGGATGGTCTAGCCCAAATCATATTAAATCAAAGCTTGGACAAAGAAGAATTCAAAAAAGCAGTTTTTTCCTATATTGATCCTGAAAAAGAAGTGAATAATGAAGAAGAAGCCTTGACAGGAGCCATGGATATTATTGCAGAGATTATAGCCGATGATCCAGACTATAGAGATATGATTAGAAAGATGATTTATGACAAGGGGATGGTCTTTGTCACTGCAACTGATAAAGAAGAAAAAACAGTATATGAAATGTACTATGACTACAAGGAGCCAATAAAATCCATAGCAAATCACAGGATTTTAGCTATTAATAGGGGAGAAAAGGACAAAAAGTTAAAGGTGACAATAGACACCTTAGAGTTAGATATTATTCAATTACTTGCAAACAAAGTGATTAAAGATGAAAAAAAGGATACGGCTACATATTTACTGAAAACAGTGGAGGATAGCTATAGGCGTTTACTTTTCCCTTCAGTTGAAAGAGAAATCAGGAACAGTTTGACAGAAAGGGCTGAGGAAGAAGCTATAAAAGTATTTTCAATAAACTTGAAGCCCTTACTTTTACAAGCACCTATTAAAGGAAAGAATGTAATGGCTATAGACCCTGGATTTAGGACAGGCTGTAAAGTGGCAGTAGTAGATGAAACAGGAAAGGTGTTGGACCACTCTGTGGTTTATCCTACAGCACCTCAAAATCAAATAGAGAAAACAAAGGAAATATTAAAAGGCTTAATAAGCAAGTACAATATAGATATTATAGCCATAGGAAATGGTACTGCATCAAGGGAAACAGAGTTAGTAGTGGCAGAAATGCTACAGGAAATAGATAGGGATCTTTCCTATATCATAGTCAGCGAAGCAGGGGCATCTATTTATTCTGCATCAGAAGTAGGTATAAAGGAGTTCCCAGACTTAGATGTAACAATTAGGGGAGCCATATCTATTGCAAGAAGACTACAGGACCCCTTGGCAGAATTAGTAAAAATTGAGCCAAGGCATATTGGTGTTGGCCAATATCAGCATGATTTAAATCAAAAGAAGTTGGATGAATCCCTTACTGCTGTTGTGGAAGACTGTGTAAACTCTGTGGGGGTAGACTTAAACACGGCTAGCCCGTCCTTACTTAAATATGTGGCAGGTATATCAACTAGAGTTGCTAATAGTTTAGTAAAGGCTAGGGAAGAAAATGGGAAGTTTAAAACTAGGCAGGAACTTTTAAAGGTAAAGGGCTTAGGAGAAAAGACATTTGTCCAATGTGCAGGGTTTTTGCGTATTCCTGGGGGAACTAATCCCCTAGACAATACAGGAGTTCACCCAGAGTCCTATGATGTAGCAGAAAAGCTTTTAAAAATGGAGTACTCAAAGGGTGAGATAAATAAGATATCAGAAGAGTTAAACATTGGAGTTCCAACTTTGCAGGATATAATTAAGGAGTTGGAAAAGCCAGGTAGGGACCCAAGGGATGAGATGCCAAAGCCAATCCTGAGACAGGACATACTTAAAATAGAAGATTTACAAAGAGATATGATACTTACAGGTACAGTAAGAAATGTAGTTGATTTTGGTGCTTTTGTAGATATAGGGGTTACAGAGGATGGACTAGTCCATATTTCACATCTTGCAGACAAATTTATTAAGCATCCAAAGGATGTGGTTAAGGTAGGGGATATAGTGAAGGTAAAGGTATTAGATGTAGATATGGAAAGGGGAAGGATTTCCTTAAGTATGAAGGAAGCTTAGACAATTAATAATTCACAATTCACAAATCTTGGTATATAATATTATTTAGAGTACCGAAATAAAAATTAGGGGGTAATTCTATGATATTTATTAAAAATGGCAAAATATACACTATGGCAGGAGAAGTAATAGAAAATGGTTCAATACTTATAAAAGAGGGTAAGATAGTAGAAGTAGGTAAGGACATTATAGCACCCTTAGATGCAGAGGTAATTGATGCAGAAGGGAGAATGGTGACTCCAGGATTTATTGATGCCCACTGTCATTTAGGGATGTGGGAAGAATCCATTGGATTTGAGGGAGAAGATGGAAATGAGATGACAGATCCTGTTACACCACATTTAAGGGCCATAGATGCCATAAATCCTATGGATATTGCATTTGAAGAAGCCTACCAAGGTGGAGTAACAACTGCTGTAACTGGACCAGGTAGTGCTAATGTAATAGGTGGGACCTTTGTAGCTTTAAAAACATATGGAAACAGAGTAGATGATATGATCATAAAGGACCCAGTTGCCATGAAGGTAGCCTTTGGCGAAAATCCAAAAAGAGTATATGATGCTCAAAAGAAATCACCTATGACTAGGATGGCCACAGCTGCCATACTAAGGGAAACACTATTTAAGGCAAAAACTTATTTGGAAAAGAAGGAAAAAGCAGAAGATCCTTCAAAGATGCCTGATTATGATATGAAGATGGAGGCTTTAATACCAGTCTTAAAAAAGGAAATCCCTATAAAGGCCCATGCCCATAGAGCTGATGATATATTTACATCCCTTAGGATTGCTAAAGAATTTGATATAGATATTACACTAGACCACTGTACAGAAGGCCATCTAATAGCTGCAGAATTGGCTAAGGAGGGAAAGGCTGCCATAGTAGGTCCATCCTTAGGAAATAGATCTAAATTTGAGTTAAAGAACCTTACCTTTGAAACACCTAAAGTCCTTAATGAAGCAGGGGTAAAGATAGCCATAATTACAGATTCACCAGTAGTTCCCCTATATTATTTACCTCTTTGTGCAGGATTGGCTCATAAAGCAGGATTAGATGAGATGGAGGCACTAAAGGCTATTACCATAAATCCAGCTGAAATAATTGGACTTTCTCATAGGATAGGTAGTATTGAAGTAGGGAAAGATGCAGATATAGTTATTTTTGATGGGAATCCTATTAAGGATGTGGATTGCAAAACCTTTGCAACAATAATTGATGGAGAAGTAGTGTACAAAAGATAGTGAAAAGTGAATAGTTTAAGTAAGACCTTTTGGTATGTTACTTGATAGCTTTGAATTTATTTGAAGCTTCCTAAACTATTAACCATTAACTATTAGTTATTCACTGTATTTGGAGGTGTTTAGATGAAACTAGGATTTATAGTAAATCCCATTGCAGGTATGGGAGGTAGGGTAGGATTAAAGGGTACAGACGGAGCCGAAGTATTGGAAAAGGCCCTTAGTTTAGGTGCCATACCAGAGTCTCCAGACAAGGCTAAAAAGGCCTTAAAGGTATTGCTTCCTATTAAGGAAAGACTAGAGATATATACTTATCCAGGAAAAATGGGTGAAGAAGAAGCCCTTTCAGTAGGATTTCAGCCAATTGTTCTAGGAGAAGGGAAGATAAGCTTTAGTCCAAAGGATACAGAAGAAGCTGCAAAAAAGATGGTAGATTTAGGTGTAGATTTAATTGTTTTTGCTGGTGGAGATGGGACTGCACGAAATATTCACAATGCCATAGGAACTAAAGTACCAGTCGTTGGAATACCTGCAGGTGTGAAAATTCACTCAGGAGTCTATGCTAATCATCCAAAGGCAGCGGGAGAGATTGCTTTAAAATATCTTCAAGGTGAAGATATGGAAGTAAAAGAAGCAGAGGTAATGGACATAGATGAGGATGCCTTTAGAGAAGGGGTAGTCACAGCAAGGCTATATGGATATATGAATATTCCCCTAGAGCCAGAATTAATCCAAACCACTAAATCAGGAGGTCTAGGCTCTGAAGAAGAAGCATTAGCTGGAATTGCTGATAGGATTATTGAAGAAATGGAAGAAGAACCAGATACTTTTTATATAATAGGTTCTGGCACATCTACTAGGCCTATTATGGAAAACCTAGGGTTACCAAATACTTTATTGGGCATAGATATTGTAAGAAATAAGGAACTTATTGCATCAGATGTAAATGAGAGAAAAATTTTAGATACAATCCGTGGACATAAGGCGAAAATAGTAGTCACTGTCATAGGAGGGCAAGGGTATATTTTTGGAAGAGGAAACCAACAAATAAGTGCTGAAGTCATTAAAATGGTTGGAAAAGATAATATACGAATTGTGGCACCTAAAAACAAACTTCTTTCCTTAGATGGAAGACCTTTATTAGTAGATACTGGAAATGAAGAAGTAAATAGTATGTTCAATGGATATATGAAGGTTTTAAACACTTATTATAATGAATCTATAGAAAAGGTAGAAGGATTGTAAAACAGTGGAGACGGCTCTTTTTGTTTGATTTCTAGTAATATGTTTTAAACAAATTCTTGACATTAACTATGTATATGCATATAATTAAATTGAGATATATCTTCAGGGGGAGGTGCAATTCCTCACCGGCGGTAAAGCCCGCGAGCCGAGAAATCGGTTGACTTGGTTAGATTCCAAGGCCGACAGTATAGTCTGGATGGAAGAAGATGTATAGACTTGAGTTTTTTCATTAGTCTATTTTGCCCCGAGGATTATTCTTCGGGGCTTATTTTAATCCCTGAGGAAAACAAAAAAATTTTTGGAGGGATTTTTATGTACACATTAAGTAAGGAAACATGGAATACAAAAACCATGGTAAAGATTTCAGTATTGGGAGTGATCTCCTTTATTCTTATGTTTTTTGAGATACCACTACCTTGGTTAGCACCAACTTTTATGAAGATTGACATCAGTGATTTACCTGCACTTATCGGTTCCTTTGCCATAGGACCTATGGCTGGAGTAATTATTCAGTTACTAAAAAATGTACTAAATGTTTTAATCGAAGGCTCTACTACTGGTGGAGTAGGGGAGCTGGCTAACTTTGTAGTAGGAAGTGCCTTTGCTTATACAGCAGGATTTGTTTATTTCAAGAAAAAGACATTTAACAGGGCAGTCCTAGGACTTGTACTAGGGACTATAATGATGACAATAGTTATTACCCTTGCAAATTACTTTATTATGTTTCCATTCTATGCAAAACTATTTGGAATGGAAATACAAACCCTTGTAGACATGGGTGCAGTAATAAATAAAAACATTGTTGACTTAAAGTCTATGATGCTAATAGCAGTAGTACCCTTTAATCTATTAAAGGGAATCATTCTAACGGCTATAACACTTTTAATATACAAGAGGGTATCACCAATACTTCATAAATAAGAAAATGATAGAGAATATTCTCTATCATTTTTTATAAGGAACAAAAAGACTTATTGTTAAGTAAACTGGCAAAAACAGGGTATATAATTAAACTGAAAGTCCAAAAAATGAAAGAGAGAGAAATATGAAAATATTACATGTAATAGCACAATTACCATCAAAGACAGGTTCAGGAGTATACTACTCTAATATGATCCAAGGTTTTAAAAAATATAATCATGAGCAAAAAGCTATTTTTGGATATCAAGATGAATATCATTGGAGTATCTTAGATGAGGAACATCAATATCCTGTAGTTTTTAAAAGTGAAGAATTGTCATTTCCCATAGTTGGAATGAGTGATGTTATGCCATATGAAAATACTTTGTACTCATCTATGACTGAGGAAATGGTGGATATTTGGAAAGAAGCTTTTAGAAAAAGACTAGAAAAAGCAAAGAAAGATTTTAATCCAGATATAATATTTTCACATCATCTTTGGATAGTAACATCTTTAGTTAGGGAAGTATTTCCAGATACAAAAATCATTGGACTCTGTCACAATACAGATCTCAGACAAGCTAAAATGAATCCATATCTTAAAGAGAAACATGTTGATAGGATACATGAGCTAGACTTTGTGTTTTCAGCTTCTGAACAGCAAAAAGATGAAATAGTAAAGATATACGCCATAAACAGAGATAAGATAATAGCAGTAGGTGGAGGTTACAATCAAGATATCTTTTATCCCCAAGAAAAAAAGGAGTATGCTGATAAAGTTAGACTTGTATTTTGTGCAAAAATAGACCCATCTAAAGGAATTTATGAACTTATAGAAGTGTATAAGTCTCTAGGGATAGAGGATTTAACTTTAGATATTATTGGAACACCTAATGAGGAGAATAAAAAGAAAATAGAAGAATATATTAAAGGCCACAATAGTATAAGACTATACAATGTAGAAAATCAGGTAGCCTTAGGAGACGAGCTAAGAAAAAAGGATATATATCTTATGCCTTCTTACTATGAAGGATTAGGTCTTATGGCTATAGAGAGTCTAGCCTGCGGGTTATATGTAGTAACTACAGAAATACCAGCTTTAATCACACTTCTAGGAGAAGAAATAAAAGAGTCTGGTATAATTAAATATGTTTCACTTCCTCGAATATATGATGTAGATAAACCGGTTAAAGAAGATTTACCAGAGTATAAGGAAAAACTAAAAAAAGCCATATTAATCCAAATTGAAAAAGTAAGAGAAAAAAGAGAATTTAGTAAAGAAATAAAGGATAAAATTAAATCTTTTTCATGGGAAGGATTAGTTGATAAAATGAATAATTTTATTAACTCTATAAATTAGATAGAGGGTTAGAATAATTTTTAAATATGTTTGACTTTTCTAGAATGGAAGGGTTTTTTATGGTTAGAGTTTCTTGTTAATTTTCATTACTCTATGCTATAATATAATATTAGCAATATATTTGAAAGGTTGATATTTTTGGAAATAATACTAAAGGGGTTAGAAGAAACTAAGAAATTTGGGATTAAGCTGGGTAAGATGTTAAAGAGTGAAGATATAGTTTGCTTAAATGGTGATTTAGGTGCAGGAAAGACTACCTTAACTAAGTCAATAGGTTTAGGCCTTGGAGTTACAGACTACATTACTAGTCCAACCTTTGCTCTAATCAATGAATATACTGGAAGAGTTCCAGTTTACCATTTTGATGTATATAGGCTAGAAAATGTAGATGAACTCTATGACTTAGGCTTTGATGAATATTTTTATGGGAAGGGCGTTTCTATTATAGAATGGGCAGAAAAAATAGAAAAATTATTGCCTAAAGAAAGAATAGTATTAGATATAGAAAAGGGTAAGGCTATAGATGAAAGAAGGATAAATATTAGAGGATATGGAGATAGATATATAGAGATACTTAAGGAGTTGGAAAAAAATTGAAAATATTAGCTTTAGACACATCAACTATGATGGCAACTTGTACAGTATTAGACGAGAATAGGGTATTGGGAGAGTATTCACTAAACCAAGATATGACCCACTCTGAGAAACTTGTTCCCATGATTAGGGAAGTATTAGATAGTCTAGGTTTAAAAGTTAGTGATATAGACCTTTATGGAGTGGCTATTGGACCTGGTTCCTTTACAGGACTTAGGATTGGAGTTGCTACAGTAAAGGCTTTCGCCCATTTATTTAATAAGCCAATAGTAGGCATATCTACCTTAGAGGGACTAGCCTTTAATCTACCTTATAATGGTGTGATTGTACCTATGATAGATGCAAGAAGAGATAGGGTATATACAGGAATATATTCTTGGGAAAATGATAAAATCAAAACCTTAATGGAGCCTGATGTCCTTGATATACATGATTTATTGGAAATTCTAGATAAATCCTATGAAAGAGTATTAGTAAACGGAGATGGAGCTTATCTCCACAGGGAAGTAATAAAGTCAGGGCTACAGAGAAAAGTCCTTTTTTCAAACTTAGGAGGAAATTTCTGCAGAGCTACCAGTATTGGTGAGTTAGCTTTCATAAAATACAAAGAAGGTCATAGGGATGATTATTATACTTTAGTACCAGAATATTTAAGGGAATCTCAAGCACAAAGAGAATTAAAAGAAAGGGAGCAAAGATAGTATGGACATTTCTATCCGTAAGATGGAAGAAAAGGATTTAGAAAGAATAATGGAAATAGAAAATCAGGCCTTTACAACTCCTTGGCCTAAGGAAGCCTTTTTACTTGAGATTACCAAAAATCAATTGGCTAGATACTTAGTAGCTGAAGTAGAAAACATGGTAGTAGGATATGGTGGTATATGGCTTATATTAGATGAAGGTCATGTAACCAACATTGCAGTAGATAGTAGATATAGGGAAAAAGGAATAGGAAAAAAATTAGTAGAGGGACTTATAAGCCTGTGTAGTGAAGAAAAGATTATGGCAATGACCTTAGAAGTACGGGCATCAAATATAGCTGCACAAAATCTATATAAGAAATATGGTTTTACCGAATCTGGAATTAGGCCCAATTATTATGCCGATGATAAAGAAGATGCAATAATAATGTGGAAAAGTTTATAAATTAGAGGTGAAGATTATGTTGACATTAGCCATAGAGACCTCCTGTGATGAAACTTCCTGCGCTGTAGTCAAGGATGGTAGGGAAGTTTTATCAAATATCATATCTTCTCAGATAGATATTCACAGAAAATTTGGAGGCGTGGTGCCTGAAATAGCTTCAAGAAAGCATATTGAAAGCATCAATCAAATAATACAAGAAGCATTAGATACAGCAAATACTAGCTTTAACGATATAGATTTAGTTGGGGTAACCCAAGGGCCAGGCTTAGTTGGTGCATTACTAATAGGAATATCAACAGCTAAGGCTATAGCCTATGGATTAGATATACCTATTATTGGGGTGAACCATATAGAAGGACATGTTTGCGCTAATTATATAGAATTTAAGGATTTAGAACCTCCCTTTACTTGCTTAATAGTGTCTGGAGGTCATACCTATTTAGTTCAAGTCAATGGATATACAGATTATGAATTAGTAGGGAGAACTAGAGATGATGCTGCTGGAGAAGCCTTTGATAAGGTGGCTAGAGCCTTGGGACTTCCCTATCCTGGTGGGCCAGTCATAGATAAATTGGCTACAACAGGAAACAAAGCTGCCATTGATTTTCCAAGGGTATTATTAGAGCCAAAATCCTACGACTTTAGTTTCAGTGGATTAAAAACAGCAGTTTTAAACTATTTAAATCAAAGGGAGCAAAAAGGTGAATCCATCATAGTAGAGGATGTGGCTGCATCTTTTCAACAGGCAGTGTTAGATGTACTTGTGGATAAGTCCTTTAGGTTGGCTAAGGAAAGAAAAATGAAAAAAATTGTACTGGCTGGTGGAGTAGCTGCAAATCAAGGCCTTAGAAATATGATGGAAGAAAGAGGCAAAAAGGAAGGCATTAAAATATTCTATCCATCTAGAACCTTATGCACAGACAATGCTGCCATGATAGGTGCTGCTGCCTACTTTAATCACATAGAAGGAAATGCTTCAGATCTATACTTTAATGTTATACCAAATTTAGACTTAAAATGATGATTTTCAACAATTTATTCCACAAATTGTCCACATGAAAACAATTAAATTTAGATTGAAATCTGTGGACAATGTGGAAAATATAGGAAAACCACTAAAATATACAGCTTATTCTGGGGATAACTCTGTGGACACAGTGGATAAGGTGTGAATTATATGTGGAATTATCCCTCAGTTAAAAAAATCCACTCTTCATATAGCTGATCTAATTTATCTTGAATTTTCTCCCTTTCCTTTGTTAATTCTACAATTTTTTCAGGAGTATCGTAGATAGTAGGGTCACATAAAGAAATATCTAGACTCTCTAGGTTGGCTTCTTCTTTAGATATTTTGTCTTCTAAAATCCTTATTTCCCTTCGCTTAAGCTTTTCTTCTTTTATAATTTCCTTTTCTTTTCTCTTTTCTAACTTTATTTGAGTTTTTGTTTTCCCATCATCTTCATCTTCTACATATAAAACTTCATTTTTCTTTTCTAGATAATAATCATAGTTTCCCACATATTCCTTTATGCCCTCTGGGGTCAACTCAAGGATTTTGTCAGCCACTCTATTTAGAAAGTACCTATCATGGGATATGACAAATACTGTACCCTCATAGTCCAATATGGCATCTTCCAGAACTTCCTTAGAATCAATATCTAAATGGTTTGTAGGCTCATCCATTAAAAGAAAATTGGCATTAGACAGCATTAGCTTTAATAAAGAAAGTCTACCTTTTTCACCACCACTCAAATCAGATATTTCCTTAAAGATATCGTCTCCGATAAACATAAATTGGCTAAGAATAGTCCTAATCTGATAATGGTCAAAGTGAGGATTATAATCCCATATTTCATCTATTATGGTTTTGTCAAGGCTAAGGCTTTCCATTTCTTGATCGAAATAGCCTGGTATCACATGGTGACCAACTGTGATATTGCCATTATCCTTAGGTATTTGGCCTAAAACAATTTTAAAAAGAGTAGTTTTACCTATACCGTTGGCTCCAATAAGGCCAACTTTTTCTCCCCTATATATGTTAAAGTTTATATCATCTAACAACTTAAAATCTCCAAAGGTTTTTTCCAACTTTTCAACCCTTAAAACATCTCTACCAGATTTAATTTTTGTTTCAAATTTGATTCTTGTCTTTTTCGGGTCTAGTTGCTTTGACATCAAGGTCATCTTATCAAGCATTTTTTGTCTACTTTGGGCCTGCTTTATATATCTGGAGCCACCATAGTTCATAAACCTTCTAATGATTTCTTCTTGCCTTTTTATTTCTTTCTGTTGATCTTCAAAATGTTTCTTTTGAATTTCCAACTCTTTCTTTCTTCGTAACATGAAATTGGTATAGTTAGTATTGTAAATATTTAAATTTAAATTTTCTAAATGAAATATTTTATTTACCACATTATCTAAAAAATATCTGTCGTGGGATATAATCATGGTTGCTCCCTTATAGTCCTTCAAAAACTTTTCCAGCCAATCTATGGCGTCGATATCTAAGTGGTTAGTAGGTTCGTCTAACAACAGGATATCTGGTTTTTGAAGAAGCAACTTAGAAAGGGCCAAGCGAGATTTTTGACCTCCACTAAGTATGTTAACCCTCTTTTCAAAATCCTCCTCATTAAATCCTAAGCCTTTAAGGGTTCCTCTTATTTCTGATTTATATCCATATCCATTTAAAGAGAGGAATTTTTCCGATAGATGGGCATATTCATCCATCAGGGAAATTAACCTTTCTGTTTCTCCCTTTGACCCTTCTAAAGCTATCTCATGCTCTAAGGATCTTAAATCTTCTTCCATCTTTATCAACGGCAGGAAAACTTCTAAACATTCATCGAAAATATTTTTATCACTTTCAATTTTAGTGTGTTGCTTTAAATATCCAATTGTCATATCTCTTTGGATATAAATTTCTCCACTATCCTTAGGTATTTCTCCAGACAAAATATTAAAGAGAGTAGTCTTACCAGAGCCGTTGAGGCCTATTACCCCAATTTTATCTCCGTCTTCTACAGTAAAGCTAAGACCATCTAGAATAGTATCTACCACATATGATTTTCTTATATTGCTACATGAAAGGACTAGCATAAAGTTTCCTCCTAATTTATATTTCCATAATATTGTACCAAAAAAAACACATATTTTCCATTGCTTGAAATACCCCTATGTGGTATAATAGATAAAATTATTTAAAATTTGGGGTGAAAATATGAATATAGATATTAGCAAAAAAGCAGAAGAATATATAAAGAAGAATTCACCAGACAATTCCATACTAATTGGTGTTACCATGATAGGAGGAGGCTGATGTACTTCTTATCAACCATCTGTTCAGATGGGACAGCCTACACACCTAAATTCCTTTGACCACTATAAGGTGGGAGATATTAATGTATATGTATTATCTAGATTGAAGACAAGAAAAGACGGGATTAGAGTTCATTATAGCAAGTTTTTATGGATGAAGGGTTTATCTGTTGACGGTATAGCCATATAGAAAATTAAAATACTCCTATTTAGGAGTATTTTAAGATTTAAGGTCTAATTCCATAGACATGGAAGTAAGAAGAGGGTCTATTAAATTTAGATCACATTTACCTTCTTTAGTATAGTGACTACAGTTTACACAGTTTTCATATTTATCTTCATAAGCACGAGCAGAGGATACCAAATTATCTCTCCAAGGATTGTATTCATCGCAATATAGAGCTACTTTTCTTAGTTGTTCTTTACTGGCTATATAAACCACTCCTTTCAGTTATTATTGTGTCAAAAAACTCATTTAATATTCAAATAATTTGTCGAACAAGCGAATTGACATATTTGTAACAGAATGTTATAATATACGATAGAATACGATTAGGTGGTGAGTAAAGGATGGATAGGGATAATAAGATATCCATAACGGTTATCAGGAGATTACCTAAGTATTATAGATATTTAGGAGAATTGTTAAACAAGGGAATTAATAGAATTTCGTCTCAAGAGTTAAGTAAAATGACTGGTTTTACAGCCTCCCAAATAAGACAAGATTTAAATAACTTTGGAGGATTTGGTCAACAAGGTTATGGGTATAATGTGGAGGAACTACATGGACAGCTAGGTAAAATACTTGGTTTAGAAACCATCTATAGGGCAGTCATCGCTGGTGCTGGAAATCTAGGACAGGCAATTGCAAATTATAAAGGATTTGAGGATGCTGGTTTCAAGGTACTATCCCTTTTTGATAAAAATCCAAGGGTTATAGGACTTAAGATTAGAGATATCGAAATAAGAGATGTAGATACTATGATGGATTTCATAAAGGAACACAATATAGACATTGGAATAATTACTTCACCAAAGGAAAGTGCCCAAGAATTGGCAGATATTTTTATAAAATCAGGAGTAAAAGGTATCTGGAACTTCGCTCCCACAGACTTAAATGTTCCTGAAGATATTATAGTAGAAAATGTGCGTTTAAACGAAAGTCTATTTGCTCTTTCATATTTCTTAAAAGAGAAGTTTCAACAAGAGTAAAAACAATTTAATCATATAAATTATAAAAGCATAAT
>Ga0265293_10002216_pt1 | contig 39953 bp, 66 predicted proteins | sample Munlanlewell138R_FD_192505 | JGI IMG/M metagenome (GOLD analysis project Ga0265293, IMG submission 192505) | Leachate microbial communities from a municipal landfill in Southern Ontario, Canada - Leachate well 138R | ecosystem: Engineered > Solid waste > Landfill > Unclassified | place: Canada... | reverse complement strand
GGTTGCAAAGCTCTCAAAATCTCTCTATTTATCAAATTTTAAAAGTAGGTTAACCGACCTACAATACGAGCCTCTTAAACTATTATAAAGAAAATCATTAACCACTTAACCGATTTACGCTATAATTTGGTTAATGGTTAAGAGGATGGTTAATTGAAACGAGAACAAGTAACAAAAGCGGAACTAGCAAAGATACTTGGAGTGTCCGCGCCAATGATTTCTAAGCACGCTCGCAATGGGCTGTTTGTTAAATGCACTGCACCAAACGGTAAGTTATATTTAGAAGAGGCAAAAGAAGCAATACTGCACGGAAAGCAAAGATTTAACAAAGTTGATAAAGATATTGCAAAAAAACATATACCGAAAGAACTCAAAGAATCAGGCGATGAAGATTTAAAAGTAAGTAGCGATTTACTTGCAGAGCTAGAAGCATTAATCAAACAAACATTAACGCCAACTCAACAAGTTCAAGTAATAAAAGATTTTTGGACTGGCGAGCTAAACAAACAGAAATTTTTAAGAGAGAATAAGGAACTTATATCCATTTCAGAAGTAAAAGCAATCCTCGACAAAATAGCTTCACCGTTCTCAAAACACTTAGATGAGTTACCCTTCGCACTTAAGTCAAGATACCCAGATATCAAAGACGAAGCATTCGACTGGCTAAAAGAACATATAAACTCTATAAAAATGGACTTTCAGGGCATTTATGACTGAGCAACAACAAGTTATATTCGATTTTGCTAAAGGTATTTTTAAACCACGCCCTAATCTTTCAGGTAGCGAGTGGGCGGATAATCACTTTATGTTATCTGCTGAGAGTTCATCTTTACCGGGCAAGTGGACGACACGCCCATATCAAAATGAAATACTAGATACTATGTGTGACACTTACAATCAAATGGTTATAGTCAAAAAACCAACTCGTGTCGGATATAATAAACTTATAAACATAACAATAGCCTATTTTATAGAGCAGCAACCCGCCGTTATTCTATACTACAATCCGAATGAAGCCGAAGCTAAAGGCGTAGCGGAAACCGAAATTGAACCAATGATTAGAGATAATGACTTAATTGCAAAATTAGTAGAAACTCCAAATCTTAGAGGGCGTATCAAAAAAGAAAAAACTATTAAAAAGAATTATCCGGGAGGCTACTTAGAAATATTAGGCGCTGAGAGTGACAGAAACTTAAACCGCCGTACAGCTCGCGTGGTTATAGGCGATGAGATAGACACGTGGAGTAATGAAGCGGGTAAGGCAGGAGATACAATAACGACAATGCTCCGACGCTCTCAAGACTTTGCACTTAGAAAAAACATACTTGGTGGGAAGCCAGTCGGCGCTGAATACGATAAAGATATACAAGATAGCACTATTGACTATTCTAAAGTGGATTATTGGTATAAACAAGGAGATATGCGTCAAAGGTGGCTACCATGTCCTCACTGTAAGGAATTACAGCTTTTTGAGTTTGAAGATATGGTTTGGGATAAAGAAATAGATGATAAAGGAAAAACTACTAAACATTTAACCGAAACGGCTCACTTTAAATGCAAATCGTGTGATGAGCGGATATTCGATAAACATAAAAGATGGATGGATGAACACGGCAAATGGATACCACAAAAGCCGTCAAACAAAACAGCGTCATTTCACTTCTGGGCGATGTTATCATACTCCCCTAATGTTACTTGGGCTGATATTGCAAACGAATTTCTATCCGCTAAAAAAGACCGACTTAAACTAAAAGCATTTTATAATGAGGTTTTGGCGCGAACTTGGGAAGAGGATTATGAAACCGTAAATATATCCAACTTTGAGGAGCGAAAAGAGGTATATACCGCTGAAGTGCCAGACGGCGTTCTTATTCTATCAGCAGGCGTGGATACTCAGGATAACCGCTTAGAGTGCGAAGTGGTAGGATGGGGAGAAGCTGAAGAGAGTTGGAGTATTGATTATAAGATATTTCACGGCGATACTTCAAAGCCAGAGGTATGGCAAAGATTAGATGAGTATCTTAATAAAACATTTACTCACGATAACGGCGGATTGATTAAAATTTACTGTGCGGCAGTTGATACGGGAGGGCATAGAGCCAAAGAGGCTTATGCTTTTTGTAAGACAAAGTTTGCTCGCAGGATATTTGCTATAAAAGGTGCGGGTGCAATTGACGCTCCTATCGCTCCAAGATTAGCAACACGCTCAAACAAAGGGAATGTAGCACTTTATAGTGTAGGTGTTAATATGGCGGCGGATGTTATATTCTCTCATCTAATGACGGAATCACACGGAGCTGGTTATATGCACTTCCCCTCTGAAGATGTTTACGACGAAGAGTATTTCAAACAACTTACGGGAGAGAAGAGAGATAAGTTTGGGCGTTGGCATAAAACAAGAGCAAGACAGGAGGCGGCAGACGTAAGAAGATACGCTTATGCCTCTTTATTTATAGCGGGTGTGGACTTAGAGGTGTTGACTCGTCGTGGCGCTTTAATGTTCACGCAAAAACAAGCCGAGAAACCAAAAAGAGAACGAAAGAGTTATTTAGATGAGTATTGATAAAAATTATGCTATACTTTTAAAAATAGTTTAAAGGTTGGCTTATGTCGTTAAAAACACTTGGACAGCAACTAGAAGAGGTACAAACCGCTATTACTGCCGTGATGAGTGGGCAAAGCTACTCTATTGCTGGGCGTTCTATGTCTAAAGCAAACCTAAATGAGTTAACTATGCGCGAAAGCACCCTTTTAGACCGTGTCGCAAAATATGGCTATAACTACAACTTTGAAACATCAACTACACAAAAAGCGGTTAAGAATGTCGTTTTTTCGTAATCTATTCAGCATAAAGCCGAAAGCTGCACAAAAGCGCGCTTCTTTCTACGAGGGCGGCAAAAAAACAGCTGCAAACCGTGACTTTTGGAATGCTAACAGTCCTTTTGAGGATACGGCAAAATCAGACCGTGACACTATGCGTGCTCGTTCCCGTTGGTTGGCGGCAAACAATCCTATTATGTCAAATATTGACAATGCGATTATAAATAATGTTATCGGCAAAGGTATCGGATTACAATCAAAGACGGGCGATAACAAGCTAGATGACGAAATAGAGCGCCGCTTTAAGCTTTGGCAACATAAATCTCTATGCGATGTTTCAGGTCGATTAAGTTTCGCAGATATGCAAAAGATTATTTTAGCAAACCGTATGATAGACGGCGAAATCTTTATCTATAAGAAAATTACAAAAGAGGGTTTAAAGCTTCAACTCATAGAAGCCGATGCTCTCGACTCAAATCGCGGTAACAGCGGTATGACTTTAGACAAAGACGGCAAAGTGGTCAAGTACCATTTTACAGGTAAAGACGGCGCAATAGATATTAACGCTGATAGTATCATAAACTATTACAAGTGTGAGCGTCCTACTCAATACAGAGGTGTGAGTGAATACAAGCAAGCAATTTTAGATATTAAGAACTTTAGCGCATATCAAGCCGCTACTATTCAGGGTGCGCGCGCAAACGCTGAAATCGCTTATACTATTGAAACGGAGAGAGCGGCAGGAGATTTTACGCCTATTTCAAGCACTCAAGACGAAGATTTACACGATATTAACGGATTAATGGTTTATTACCTACGTCCGGGCGAAAAAGTAGCTAAACACGTAAACGGACATAACGGAGATGGATATAACGAGTTTATTACTTCGACAGTAAGAACTATTGCAGCGGCTCGTAAAATATCTTATGAGTTGGCATTTAGAGATTATAGTCAAGTCAATTTCGCTTCAAGTCGTGCCTCACTTATTCAAGATAACAAGCGCTTTGACGACGAACAGTCGCATATATCTACTTACTTTTTAGATGATGTCTTTATGGCGTGGTTAGAAGTTGAGGTGCTAATGGGTAATTTACCTATAAGTCCTATGAAGTGGGCGGCAGACAAAGCTCCATATGTCGCGCCTAAATGGTCGTATCCAAAACGTGACTGGGTTGACCCTGTTAAAAACTTGAAAGCGCTAGAAATGGAAATTGCTCTAAATCTTACCACTATGACCGATGAGTGTATGGCGGCAGGCAAAGATTTTGAAGAGATACTCATAACGAAACAGGGAGAAGAGGAACTTATGAAGCAGTACGGCTTTGTAACTCCGACACAAATTCAAACAGAGGAGGCAGGATTAAATGCTGAATAAAAGAGAAGCACTTAAGGGCGTTACGCAAACAAGAGCCGCTCAAATCTCAACACAAAAGGGAGATGACGGAACACTAACATTCGTGATGGTGTCCGATAAGAACGACGGTGAGCGTTTTGACTGGGGTTCAGGGCAGTTTTATGTTGAAAGACTAAGCATAGACGGCGCAAATACCCAGTCGCTAAACACTTTTTTCAAAAACCACGACAGAGGAGTTGATGATGCAATCGGTAAAGTTACAAATACACGAAAACAAGACGGTCAACTCCTCGCGGATGTATCTTTTGATGATGATGGGTTATCCATAAAACGAAAGTACGAAAACGGAACGCTTACTGATGTATCTATTGGTTATCGTATCAATAAATACGAGGTAGAAGAACGAGAAGGGGAACTTGACTTGGTAACCATTACTGATTATGACATTATAGAATTGTCAGCGGTTGGTATTGGTTTTGATTCAGGGGCTAAACATACAGGGCGCGAGTCCAACTTAAACACAGGAGAAGAAGAAATGCTTAAAGAGTTAATGGCACGTCTTGCAGAGCTTGAAAAAGTATCTAAGAGAACAGATGTAGAAAATGCAGAACTTGACAAAGTTCGCAAAGATATAGAGGTGGCAAAAGAGGTTGAGTTAAATCAACTTAGAGCTAAAAACGCAGAGCTTACACGCAAAGCAGAGATTGACGCTGTATCAGCTAAATACGAGCCAAGTGTAGAGCTTAGAGCAAAATTTGAAAAAGACGGAACGGTGGACGAGTTTACAAGAGCGATTCTTGACGAAAAATCAAAAGCGCAACCGCAATTCCACGCTGAAGTTAAAGACGAAAGCACTCGTGAGAGCATGATAGTGGCTATGACAGATGCAATGGCATTAAACGCAGGCGTCAAAGTAAAAGACGCTCACAAAGACGCTGATTCACTCAGAGGCGCTTCGTTGACAGACTTTGCACGTAAGTTCTTAGGTGTAAATAGCTTCGACAGAAACGAAATCGCAAACCGCGCAATGGTTACGGCAGATTTTCCTTTAATCCTTGCAAATGTAGCTAATAAAGTTCTAGCTCAAGGCTACGATGAAGAAATGGCTACTTATGGCTTATGGGTTAAAGAAGTGGACGTTAATGACTTCAAAACTAACTCCGATGTGACACTTGGAACTTCAGGCAGATTGTCAAAGCTTAATGAAGCTGGCGAAATTACTGAAAAACAACTTACTGAGAGCGGTGAGAGCTGGAAAATTGAATCATTCGCTAACGAGTTCGCAATCACACGCCAAATGATTATAAATGATGATTTGGGCGCGTTCAACGGCTTGCTTGCTGAGTTTGGAAAAATGGCAAAGCGTACTGCAAACGGTATCGTTTACGACTTATTACAAGCAAAAGGCGCTTATGCTTCATACAAAATGAAAGATGGTATTGCAATTTTCAACACTGCAACTCATAAAAACCTTGCTTCAAGCGGTGCGGCACTTTCAGCAGCAACATTAGAAGCGGCTATGACAGCTATGAAGCGTCAAACAACGGCAGTCGGCGATGCGCTTAATATTTTGCCTCGCTTCCTAATCGTAGCTCCAGAGCAAGAGATTACAGCGTTGTCTATTATCAACTCACTTGCTTCAACAACTGATAGTAAAAATAGCAATGTAATCAATCCGTTCTATAAAGCTATGACAGTTATCGTGGATAGTGAACTTGATGCAGGCGCATGGTACTTAGCAGGTGGTACACGTACAATCAAAGCTGGTTATCTTTCAGGAACAGGTCGCAGACCAATCGTTCAACTTGATAATACTTCTTTAACGAGAACTGTATTCCAAGGTGTATTCGACTTCGGTGTAGTTGCTGAGGACTATCGTTCAATGTACAAAAATCCAGGCGCTTAATAGCGTCTTGATTAAATTCAATTAAGGAAAACAAAATGGCTAAAGAAGCAAAAAGAATTCAAGCAGGTCAAGTAGTTGATTATGTAGCGGCTGGCACTATTGCCAACGGCGATGTAATTCCATTAACAGGTCGTATCGGTATCGCTTTAGATGACGCAGTATCAGGTGAGACAATCAGTCTAGCAATTTCAGAGGTTTACGAGTTTACAGCAACAACGGCAGACGCAATCGCTTTTGGTGCAGTAGTTTACTTTGATGCAACTGCTAGAAGTATCACTACAACAGCAACGGATAACACGCTTGCAGGTTTTGCAGTAAGTACAAAAGCGGCTGCAACGGCTGGCACTGTTGAAGTGAAGATAGGTTAATCCTATGAAACTTAAACTACTAAAACCTATTGACTTTAGGACTGATAAGTTTAAGGCGGGTGATGTAGTAGAAATTCCTGAGGGATTAGCTCAAAAACTAATCCTTGACGGAATAGCTATAAAGGCATCAGCATTAGATTTGGTTGCAAAAGAAGATGAAGTCCTTGAAGATGAAGTCCTTGAAGATGAAGTCCTTGAAGAGCCGAAGAAAAAAGGTAAAAAATGAGCCTAAAAGACATTATTGCGAGTGATGTAGATTTATTTCTAAATGTTAATGAGTTTGCGGATTCTGCAACTTTTAACGGCGCTCCGATTAATGTTCTTTTTGACAAAGAACCCGCAGATACGTTTCTTTTAGATACGTGCCTCTGCAAGTCAAGTGATGTTAGCGCGATAACGACATCATCCACATTTATAATCAACGGAACTACTTACACGGCATCAAGCTGGTTGCCAGAAAACGGAATGACAAAGGTTATCTTAAATGTTCAATACTGAAAGTGAAGTTATAGCTATTATCAAGCCCATTGTAACGGCATTACACCCTAACGTTCAAATTAGGGTAGGTAAGTCAAGTCAAGGCTCAAATACACTTAATAGAATAGTTACTTTTTTTGTGATTATTCCTGTTAGTGTTAATCGCGATACGATGATAAAAGCTATAAATATCTTATGCTTAACACACGATAGAAAACTTTATTTTTCTGGCTCTGAAAGCGGCTTGTTATACGGAGATGTAGAAAACGACTGGTTATTTATTACAACTGAAATTATGGGAGTTTAACAATGGCAACAAAATTGCAAATTACGGGCGGCGCTCTATTCATTGAGCCATACGCGACAGACGGTGTGACATTAGGCGATAAAATCGCTTTTGGCACAACTGATGAAATCACACTATCAACAGAAGTTGAAAAAGTACAGCATAACGATACCGAGACAAAAGAATCCGTACTTGACGGAGATTATGTTGTTGGTCGTACTGTTACTTTATCATTTACAACGGCAGATATTTCGCCTACAATGTTATCAAGAGCTTATCTTGGTTCTACAAGTGCGGTTACTCAGTCAGCGGCGGTTGACGTAGCAGTGGTTACAGCGGCAGTTATTATCGGCGGTCGTTACAATACAGGATATAGAAATGTAACAAGTGTTGTAGTTAAAGACGTTACAGATGCAACTACTTATGTAGAGGGTACGGATTATACACTTGCTAAAAAAGGCGGTTATATCGTTATCCTTGACGGAGGTTCTATTTCTGCAACAGATGTGCTACACTTAACAGTAAACGCACCAGCGGGAACAGGTACTCTAATCAACGCTATGCAACTAGACGCACTTCAAGGTCGTTTGACATATACAGGCGAGGCTTCAGTTGGAGATTCTCACGAATATGTATTTGAAAAAGTATCACTTAACGCTTCTGGAGATGTCGCGCTAAAGTCAGGCGAGTTCACTACTATTTCGTTTGAGGGTTCAGCTCTTAAACATCTTGGTAAATACTTTACAACTGAAACGTTCTAAAGTTTACACAGCACCCTTAGGGGTGTTACAATAAATTTTAAAAAGGATGTATATGCTAGAGTTCCCAGAGTTTAGAGAAAAATGCAAAGTCGGCGACTTAGAGTTTGAAATTATGGACTTATCCGTAAAGTTTATAGATATGGTTGAGCGTAATCCAGAGCTATACTGCGATAACGAAATCATAAAAGACGGCTCAACTCTCACTGAAGATGAGATTTTAAAACTTGGAAGTCGTACACGATACGAAATAGTCCAAAAGATTTTAGACATAACAAACCCAGACCGCCATAAAAAAAGCGAGGGCGAAGAGGGAAAAAAGTAGTAGAGCTTGTTTCATTTCTTATCTCAAAGGGGCATCAATCGTGCTATAATTATAGAATAAGATTTTTTAACATAGCTATAAAATCAGTTTATGAAGAGGACGAAAAATCAATGGCTAGAATAGGACTTGGTAGAATGTTAAAACACAAAACAATCGAAGAGATACTATATCCGCCAAAAAAGAAAAAACCGTCACATAAAAACAACTTAAAGGCTTTGGAGGCAACTTTTGGCAACTGAAAATGAACTCTTAATTAAAATAAAAGCCGATAGTGATAAAGCTATAAAAGATATAGGCGATTTATCCAAAAAAGTTGATGAACTTACAAAAGAAAATAAGAAATATGCGGCAACCGCTAAAGATATTAAAAAAGTATCAGACGGATATACAAGTATAAGCAACGCCGTCAAAACAGTCGCAGGTGCAATGGCATCTCTTGGAATAGCGATGAAAGCCGTAGAGTTTGCGAAACTAGCAAGTGACGCGGAACAGGCGCAAACCGCATTTACATCTATTATGCAATCAATGGGCTTAGACGCCGAGACTGAATTTAATCGCATCAAAGAATCATCAGAGGGCTTAATAAGCGACAAAGCTTTATACGAGGCAACAACTAAAGCCGTATCTCTTGGAGTTCCATTCGAGAAGATAGGCGACTTAATGGAAGTTGCAAAAGTTAAAGCTAAAGATATGGGAATTTCTTTAACTCAGGCATTTAGTGATATGGCGACAGGTATCGGTCGCGGCTCTCCTATGATACTTGATAACCTAGGCTTAACTATTAAGCTAGAAGAGGGAAACAAGAAGTATGCCGATTCTCTAGGTATTACAGTCGAGCAAATGTCGGCGCAACAAAAGACAATGGCTCTCACAAATCAAGTTATAGAAGCAGGCGCGGAAGCTGTTACAAGATACGCGGACGCAGGCGAAACAAGCGCAGAAAAATTCCAAAAACTAGACGCTCAACTTGAAAATACAAAAGTTTTAATAGGTCAAAAACTACTCCCTTTAGTGGCAGAAATAACCGACAAAATGCTTAAATTTATAGAGTCTTTAGATTCTGCCGACTGGAATAGATTTGAGAGCGGAGTAAATACGGTTGGTGCGGCACTCGGAGGGCTATTATCAATTCTCGGAAAATCGGCAGAGGGTTGGCAAAAAGTTAGCGAATGGCTTGAGTATGGCTATGATAATATGCGACTTATTACAGACTCGGGGTTTGCTGAAGAAATAAGAGATATTTCAAAAAATGAAGATGAATTAAACAAGATACTAAAAAATCAAGGTAAGCTATTAGAAGACAATACCAAACTAACTAAAAAACAAATTACTATACAAGAAGAGGCTATTAATGCTCAGATTGAAAATAACTTACAACAACTAAAACAACTAGATGACGCAATTGCAAAAACTGAAGAGTTAAATAAAACAAACGGCTTTACTATTGTAAAAACCGAAGAGTACAAAACGGCGCTAAAAGGGCTTGAAGAGCAAAATAAAAAGCTTTATTTAGCAAGAGCAGAGCTAAACAAAGAAGAGGCAAAAGTTGACGAACATATTAAAAAACAGAGAGAATTAACAGCTCAAAAGCTGAGAGACGCGGAAGCGACAAAAGCTCAAGAAACCGCTCAAAAGAAATATAATGAAGAGCAGTTGAAACTATTTGAGAAAAACAAAGAGGCTCTAAATAAGAGATTATCTGCAAATCAAGATACACTTATTAAATTACAAAGTCAAGAAGATAAACATAAAAGCGAACTCGCAAAACTAGAATCAGAACTATTTAATATTAGACAAAGTTACGCAAATAAAAGAGCCGCACTTGACTTAAGTGTGGAATCTCAAATCGCTGGTATTTACGCAAAAGGATTAGACGATTATCAAGCCTACAAAGACGCTCAGAGCCGTGCCGATATAGCATATGCAAATGCTAAAAAAGCGATAGAATCTGGTAACTTAGAATTAGCGAAAACATATTTAAGCGAATATAACTCACTTGTATCTCAAAGCGCTGGCGAAGAGATTATAGTAAACGAGCAAGTACGAGCTACCAAAAAGCAAACAGCCGATGAAGCTAAAAAAGATTTACTCGCTGGCAAAGCTCTTATGGAGCAAGTTTATAGTGCCGAAGAGCAGAATGAAATTGCGCTACATAATCAAAAAATAGCAGATAAAAAAGCAGAAATCGAACTTGTTAAAATTCAAATCGAAGCTCAAAAGGCATTAGTAACAGAAATAGGTAAAATCGTAGCAATGGCAACGGGTGCAAAGTTTGATATGGACTTCACGGCTGTTAATGCGGCGGTCGCTCAACTTGATGCAAAACTAGCAGAAACCACAAATAAAGAACGTGACGCAAAGATAAAAGTAACCGCCGACGATAAAGAGTTCACAGACTTAGAGAATGAAGTCGAAAAAGGCGGACTTAAAACAGAGGTCGATGTTGATACTAAAGCGGGCTTCACAAAGTTTAAGAAATTTAAAGACGGTGTAGAGCAACCTTTAAATGCACCAGTCGAATTAGTAACAGACGAGACTGATTACGGTAACGCTAAAATCAAAATAGAGAGCACTGAAATAGTCGCACCCGTTAGCACAGATACAAGTGAAGCGATGTCAAATAATGAGAGAATGAGAGCGGAATTATCAAGACCGCTTCCTGTCCTTACGCAATACATAAGACAAGTAGTAATCCCCGCTCAAGCAACAGGCGGGGCGGTTACAGGTGCAATAGGTAAATTTGCAACGGGTGGCGGATACCAAAAAAGAAGAGGCAAAATACCAGGACACGACTTAAGCGGCAAAGATGATGTACCGTCACTTCTTACAAGAGGCGAGTTTGTGCAGAATGTTAGAGCGGTTGACTATTACGGCACTAATTTTATGAAAGCCCTAAATGCAAGAGCTATACCAAAAGAGGCTTTGCGGTTAGCAGATGGCGGCGAAGTCGAGGGCGGTGCTTCTAAGAGTGTAAATCTTAGTTTAATGATGCCAGACAATAAGACTTCATTCAATATGCAAACAGACGACCAAGTTGCAAGCGCACTTGAAAGATATTTAAGGAAAATGCAATGACAGTTAAAAAGATAGGCACGATAACTCTTACATATCCTTTGTGGTGGGTTGATTTCAATAATACTCCATCTGTAACTGCTGAGGTACAAAGCACTATAAACGGCGGTGTGATAGTTTGGGAGCAGGCAGTAGCAACCAACGCAAAGAACATCACACTATCAAGCAAAGAGAGCGGGTGGCAAACAATAGCCGTAAAAGATGCTATAAAAGCTTTGGCGGCGGCTTCACTTGGAACGACAACAACTATAACCACTACTGCCGATGAGGTAATAGCGGTTAGATTTAGACACGAAAACGGTGCAGTTAAATTTGAGAGGGTTTACGATACTAAACTTTTTGAATATTACACGGCGGAAATTAACCTAGCAAGGATTTAAAAATGGCATTGACTTATAGATTATTAAAGGGCGCTGAACTCACATATACAGAGGGTGACGCAAATATAAAATATCTTGATTTAAAAATGAAATTATCAAATGTAGCCCCAGCAGTTACAAATGACGGCTCTCAGGGTTTCACGGCAAACGAATCAACGTGGTTTGATTACACAACGGGCTATTTATATTTATGCACCGATACAACAGTTGGCGCGGCGGTTTGGAGTGTTAAGCTAAAAGACACTACTTATACAGATGCTCAAATCAAAACTAAGTATGAGCTAAACGCAGATACAAACGCATTTACTGATGCGGAAAAATCAAAATTATCGGCTCTTGATATGGATGATATTGCACCCACTAACCTAATAGGTGCGCCAGCAGAGATAAGCACATCAACAGAGCTGTTTTCACACACTGAAAGTGCAGGGGTTATGAGTGGGTGCGCGATAACCGAGAATGTAGACGGTACTGTAAGCTTCGCAGCGGGTTATGGACTAATAAGAGCAACAGCAGACGCAACTACTCCACTATACGCAGTTGAAATATCAGCTCAAGCAAATCTAGCGCTTACCGATAACTCCACTAACTATGTCTACTTTGATTATAATGCGGGCGTTCCTACTTTTAAAGCAACTATAGATAGGTCTATTATAAATTGCATGGATAAACGCTTGGCTTATACCATATACAAAAAAGGAACTGTGCTAGATGTTCAAAATTCAGTGGGACAGAATGTTGACATATCCACAAAACTAAGAAAACTATTTTATGCTTTTTCTAAATATATACACGCCGAGGGCGGCACTATTTTATCTCAGCCCGCGGCTTTAGCTTTAGGCTTAACGGAGGGGTCATTTTATAGCGGAATAATAGAAGTCCCCCACGTTGCATTTGACACAAACGTAGCTGGCACGGCAAACGAAAACGTTTTTACTCTTTACTATAGAGACGGAGTTGGAGGTTTTACAGAGGTTGCAGATAGTAAGCTCATAAGCACCACTACTTACGATAACAACACAGGAACGCCCGTAACTTTAAGCAATAATAAATTTGGTGTAAGCTGGGTTTATCTTATTAATAATACTCCATCACGATTAGCGGTTGTAATGGGTCAAGCAGAGTATTCATCTCAGGCAGAGGCAAATAACGCAACTCCTCCGACAATAATACCCACTATACTAGGTGGGCTAGGCTCACTTGTTGGTTTTGTGACTTATGCAAAAAGTGGCACTTCATTTTCAAACGTTCTTAGTGCATTTGCTCAAACATTCAGCTCAAGCAGTGCGATTGTATATTTGCCAGCGGGTACAACGGGAACTACAGCGAGCAGACCTACAACAAACTTACTTATCGGTCAATACTATTACGACACGACATTATCTAAGCCGATATGGTGGAATGGTACAGCGTGGACTGATGGTATGGGAACGGTAGTATAAAATGGCTTATTATGATTTAGGCTATATAGCAAATGGATACTTTGAGGGCGACACGGTAACTATTACACCATCCGATGTGATAGTAAACATTACCCGCTCTTTTGTTTTAAACGGAGTTGATATAACCGCTTATGTAACAGATGCCGAAATCATACGAGAAAACAAAAAAGCCTATTCAACATTATCTATGTCAATGATGGGTTACGAGATTGATAAAACTTTTATCCGAAATAAAGATATAAGACTAGTTGCTACTATCGGCACTATGGTTTACAGCTTCATTCTCTTTGATGTGGATAGGGATTATAAAGGTGCTTATGAGATAATCGCTAAAACTCAGGGGTGCTTATTAGACTATCCATTCTCTCCAAAAATCAATGATTTATTTTCAGGTACTGGTAACGAAATAATAGGCGCTCTATGCTCAGAAATAAGCCATTACAACACTTTACCAGACTTTAAATTCAATGAGGGTTCTTTCACGCTTGAGGGTTCAAAATTAGAGGGAGTTGATAGTTTAGTATCAGTAAGCGGCGGCACTTATTATGAAGTAGATAATCATTTAATTTTTGCAGAACACTTTAGAATAAATCCATCTGTAACGCCAAAATTTACTTTTACCGACGCCGTATTAACAAGCAAAGAATATTCTGATAACTACTCAGGCTCTCCACTTGTAAATAAGGTAGTATTCAACGCAAACGAAGAGGATATACTCTCGGAGCCGTTAATCACTATGGTAACAAACGAGGACTGCTCACGCCCTTATTTTATGTTTAATCCAACACCCGACAATATAGTAAACATAGCTTCAAACTTAGGCACGATGTATTTCTCATTCAAAGAAGTATTAGTTCAAGAGACTTTTGACGCGAATTTCTTAAGAGTGAACGGTGGTATAGATAGTATCAAGCAAATCACACTTAACGGCGTGGTTGTAAGCGATGCGACATATCAATTTATTCAAGGGCAGAATGTCATTCTTTTTGATTCGGTATTGAACGGAATAATCACGGTCACATACATAACTAAAGTGATTCAGATGTACCAATACAACGGTAAGTTTGACTTTGAAACACGCTCAAATATTTACAATGTGCAATACTTAAATCAAATTTTAGATATTTCGATAGATGTGTGCGCTGATGTTTTGGATATGGGCGGTTTAAACAACAACTCTATTGAATTAGTCGGCGAGGGTATGAGCTTAGATACACCTACCCAGTTTGATGTTATCGGCACTATTAACAACATATCATTCGTGTCTAATCCATCAGCAGTTCCAACGGTGGTTAATACCTACTATGCGTACGGAGATTTTGATACCACTTTTATGCTAGGAATTACCAAAGAAGTAGGCTTAAGCGTAGAGAAATCTTTTAGTGCTACGATGGAAAATCTAACCGCAAACTATACCGATGCGGGCGTTGATGTATTTGGTTTCTACACTTCAAACGACATAGAGATAAGCGAGGCAATGATAGGCTCTGTAATCGTTCCATTAACAAAGTATGACGCTGGCGGTTATTATATTTACTACACTACTCAAAGCAGATTTTTAAACCTTAGCATTACCTGTACTTACACGGCAATAGTGGATAGATATACTATTCCAGCGGTTGGTGCTTCTAATACTGTAAGATGGATAGATTTTTATAATGATAACGGGGTTACGACTTTTGAATACCCAGAGGACGGGACTTGTCTTTTGCCAACGCATAGAACTATTGACGTAGCAAGTCTTTTAGATACAGAGGCTCACAAAGTCGCAGGCAAATCGGTAACATACAAAGGTGTAAGCTATACAATAGCAAGTAATGGTACTTTTTTGGTTTATTTGTCAACTGCTGAAAAAGTTATAGTTGATACGGGGCATATCAAAAAAGGTACTTATATAACTATTGATACAACCTATGCAGAGTTTGCATAGTATGCTATAATTTTATAAAGGCAAAAAATGGCAGAATATACATCAGAGCTAATAAGCGACACTTCAAATACAACTACAAACAACGAGCTTACTTTATCGTTTGAAGTTGTAAACGGTGGCACTGAAACGGTTTATATTGAAGATAAACTCCTAACAAATTACGAAGTTGCTCAGGCTAGAGCTGAGAATGTGTTGCTTGAAGAGGGTCATATCCATAAACGAATATCTATAAACACATACCATATTGATAATTTACATATTGGGGATATTTTTCAAGCCGATGGTTTATTGTATAAAACAATTTCAATCAATGAAAAAATACAAGGTGCAAAAGTGAGTATGGATATAGTTGGGGAACGGTATGCGCAACCCGCTACATTCAGTTGGGATGGTGTTTTAGTAATAAAGTCTGAGCATCCCGACACTTCTTTTTACAACATGGTGGAGTTTAATGGTTATATCTACGCAACATCTGGTGGGGAGAGTGGTGGGGTATATCGAAGTATCTTAGATAGTGATGTGTGGAGTGTTGTGTATAACCACCCCACTGAAGAGTATATTTATAGCTACTGCGTCCATAAAGGGTATCAATATGTGGGAACAGGTGATTCACTTGGTCAAATTTATCGCTCAAGCAACGGTACAGATTGGACATTGGCTTATGAGAGTGCTTCGCTTTGGATATCATCATTAATATCCCATTCAGATGGGTATATTTATGCAGGTGGGGATGGTCGCATTCATCGTTCACTTGATGGAGTTTCATGGACACAAGTTTGGTATGGCATTGTGGATGAGGTTTATGATTTATGTTCATGCACAGACGGTTATGTGTATGCCTCAACTGGGTATTTAGGTCAACTATATCGCTCAAGCAACGGTACAGATTGGACATTGGTTTATGACTTTGGGGAGGAGGAGAACGAGCTAATGTCTTTTATTTACACAGGTGGGTATTATTATGTCACAACGGGCTACGCAGCTAAAATATACAGAAGCTCAGACTTAATAACTTGGGTAGAAGTACACTCTACGCCCGATTATTTTCTATTGAGTATTATGGTTCATTCAAACGGATATTTATATGTAGGAAGTGGCGGCACAGGTTGTATATATCGCTCTTTAGATGGAATCACTTGGAATACATACTTAGATACAGGAGAGGATTATGTCTATAAATTATTCCAATCAAGCACAGGTCGTTTTTATGCAGCTGCACCACGAAGTGGCAGAATTTACGCAGATACTTTAGTTCAAAGCGGTGGAGAATAATAATGTCAAGAAGCTTAATCGAAACTCAAACTAAACAGATACAAAAAGAGATAAGCAAATCCAAAAGCGTTATCTCAAACAAGATAGTTTTATTCAAATCTGTAAAAGCCGTTCAAAATTTTATAATAGGTAGTTTAACTTAAGATGGGTACAATAATAAGCAGGTTTACTGAAAAATCAACTGAAAAATCAAGTGATAAGACAACTTGTATTTCAATAACCGCCAAAACTTACAAGTGTATTGATATATCCGCTTTTGTTCCAACTTGTATAACTATAACCTCTAATGTACCAACATCTGAGTTATATCAAGAGCAGTATGATAGAGATGATGTAGAAATAACAGACGCCCCTATATTAGAAATAATCTTAATCAACAACGAAGCCCCTGTTTTAAATGTAAACCTTGATGAAGAGGGTACAATATATGTTACAGATTTTGATGTGGTTTACATTAAGATTATAAACTATGATATCAATGTGGAATATGTAAACGCTTTTTCAAATCAAGACGGGAATGATGCGGTTATATGGTTAGACGAAGTAGAAGAGCGTTTCATTTGGGCGCTAGACGATTGGGCTTTTGATGGGGTGCAAATGTGGTTTTATGCTCAGGCTAAAGCAAGTGATAAACTGATAAGTCCGCAAGCAAATGTAACAGTTATGCAGATGGAACAGACAGACCAGCCTAATTTAAGTAGCTGGGTATCACAAGATGGTAATACAATTTTAAATATAACAATACTAGATTATGACGCAACCTATATCTATTCAGAGCCTATCGTAACGGGCGGTACTGCAGTAAGGACTGATAATATCATAGCGTGGACACTACCAGTTGGACCTACTGAATATCACGAAATAAGCATAACCGCAACTGCTCCGCTAATGTATGAGAGCTTGCCAGATGTTAGCGGCGGCATAGTAAACGGCACTTTCTATGTAACTGATATGTCTGGAATTGGACCTATTGCAAATACACCAGCCAACTTTCCTGAGTTTTGGGTAACGGACGGTCTTGGCAATGTTGATTACGTCCTTTACCCAGAGATACCTATTACTCTTGTTACTGCGGCTGAGTTGTATAATTCCAGCTTTATTAAATATTTTTACATAGACAGAACAATTAAATTTTACTCTATGCAGGAAATTTTAGCTCATATACTAGAGGGAACTAATCATCAGACTTGGGTAAATGGCGTAAGCGTACCTCCAACCTATGAGCAACTTGAAACATTGCCAATTGCAAATGGCACTGCCTTTGGTGGGGGGTGGAAGAGCAACGATTATGCGATTGAATGTCTATCGTCTTATGAGTTTTATATAGAGTTCGCCAATAAAGTTACAGGTGGCGACCCTATTAAATTTCCGAGATACGGTTGATAATAATAACATAATTTTTACGCTATAATATCAAAAAGGAATTACTATGAAAAATGTAAACACCATTACAGGTAACGACCTCAAACAAATTGACGCTCCAGTGCTTCGTTCAATCGTTGCAAGCGGAACTTCTTACACTCCGACATCACATCAAACGGTTATACTTGGTGCAAATGCTACTATTACTATTGGTAGTGGCACAGCCACAGACCCTGTTTACTCATTCACTTTGGACGAAACCAATAGTGTAATGAAAGTTTATAAAGACTTAGTATTTTTAGTTGATATTCCATTCGGCACACATAGTCCAGCAATAGCAATAGATACTGATTATAATTGTCCTTATTTAGATGGCACTTATGTAGATATAGTTTACACCGGAACAAATATACAAACTCAGAAATTTGAACTTGCCGGCATATTTGATAATATTCAACTAACTACTTATTTTGATTTTGCAGTGTGGGACAGTCCTACTTACACAACAGAATTGTTTTATGTGGCAAAAGGCGTTGACGGGACATATACCCCAGCTTCCCTAAATGAAACCAATATGACATTCAATCAAACAACGGCAACGGCTACAGGTCTAATTTATACGGCGGGTACCACGGGTCAGTCTATCGAATTGCTTCAAGGCTCAACATTCATAATGGTTGAGGGATTAACCTATACTTTTGCAGTATCTACTCAGTTGGGTATCAGCTAATGTTTTTCTTTTTTAGGAAGCTTTTGGGCGGGGGTGCTGTTCCAGTTGTTTGGGTAGATGAAAACGCTATTGCGTGGACTGATGAAAATCTTATTGAATGGAGCGATAGATAATGGGTATAATTACTACAACACAAAAGGCTGGTTATGACAGCCACGTAATAGACGATGCAAAACATAGGCTAATTAATGATACAGGCACAACAACAACTGAGCTCTTCAGTGCATCTAAGATTATTAGCGACTTGGCTGGTAAATCGGACACGACACATAACCACACGGGTGTGTATGAGCCAGCAGATGCTACAATTCTGAAAGATGCGGACATAGGAAGCACGGTTCAAGCTTATGATGCTACTATCTTAGTTGATGCGGATATAGGTAGTACAGTTCAAGCATATAATGCCAATACAACAATAGCAGGTAACACTTTTAATGGCCTATCTCAATTAGTCCAAACGGACAGCACAGGTAAATTACCCGCAATTGACGGTAGTTTATTAACAGGGTTATCTAGCGGTTTTGCTGACCCTATGACTACTCGCGGTGATGTTATTATCCGTAATGCTACCAATGTGACAGCGAGATTAGGGGTTGGGACTAATGGGCAAGTATTAGGCTCAGATGGTACAGATATATCTTGGATTACAAATCCTGCAGGTGTAACAGACCATACATTACTTACAAACATAGGCACAAACACTCATGCTCAGATAGATACTCACTTGGATAGTGCTATACTACACCCAGCAACAAATGTAATAAATACATTCTCAGTATCTCAAAGAAGCACCATAACAACTGATAACGATTTGTCTTTTGACTTAGCGGTAACGAATAAGTTTAAAAGCACTCCGACTGCGCTAGGTACTTTGACATTTACAAACTTAGCTGCTCAATCTGGCTCTATAATACTTGATAATACAGGGGCATATGCAATAAGCTTTGATACAATGATAAAAGCTAAAAGTGGTTTAGCAACTACACTCAGTACGGCAGGTATTTATGTAATAGGCTATGAGTGTGATGGCACTACTGTTTACTTAACTTCTTCAGCGGCGATGGTGTAATATGGATAAGATATTAACACATAGTGTTATAGCTGATGAGGGTGTGAGTTGTACCCCCATTTACCAAAATAAATACCATAAAAATAATATAACAAAAACAACAACAGTAAGCGATATAACTAGTTGGACTACAGGTACTAGTTTACCTGGTGCATTAGCTTATAGTCAAGCGATAGTTACAAAGAATAGGGTTTATTTACTTAGTGGATATAATGGGTCTGCTTGGGTAGCTACCGTATATACAGCTCCAATAAATACTGATGGCACTATTGGAACTTGGACAACAGGTACAAGTTTACCAGGCGCATTGGCTTTAAGTCAAGCAATAGTAACTAAAAATAGAGTGTATTTACTAGGTGGATATACTGGCTCTGCTGTATCTACGGTGTACACCGCTCCAATTAACACTGACGGTACATTAGGTACTTGGACAACAGGAACTTCACTACCTGGTGTATTAAGAGGTAGTCAAGCAATAGTTACTAAAAACAGAGTTTATTTATTGGGTGGAGTTACTACTGTTAGGGTATCAACTGTTTACACCGCTCCAATAAACGTTGACGGTACTCTAGGTGCTTGGACAACTGGAACAAGTTTACCTGGTGCATTGGCGGAAAGTCAAGCGATAATTACTAAAAGTAGGGTTTATTTGTTAGGTGGGTATGATGGAACTTCATACTTAGCTACAGTACGCACGGCACCAATTAACACAGATGGTACTATTGGTGCTTGGACTACTGGAACTTCACTACCTGGTGTATTAGGCTCTAGTCAAGCAATACTTACTAAGGGTAGAGTATTTCTACTTGGTGGCTATACAGCCGGGGCTGTATCAACAGTCTATACTGCTCCAATTAACACTGACGGTACATTAGGTGCTTGGACAACTGGAACTTCTTTATCTAGTGTACTACAGATAAGTCAAGCAATAGTAACTAAGGATAGGGTATATTTATTGGGTGGGAACTCTAACACTGCTCCTGTAGATACTGTTTATACTGCATCGTTTGCAGATGGTTGGGAAATATTAGAAAACAGTTATCTAGTATGTGAAGAAAACTTATAAAAGGAAATTAGATGTACTTAGATAAAAACACAAATGAAACATTCTACTCATCAAAAGAGATAGTAGTAAATGGCGTTAGATACCCAAAGCAAGTATTTGACAATGTTGAAACACTTAATAGTTTAGATGTTTTTGAGCTTATAGAAGAACCTATACCAAATGGTAGATTATATACTTATGTAGAAGAAGTTGACGCTATTAATTTAGTGTTAAAAAGAACTCCTATACCTAGAACAGAGGTTGAACTTTTACAAGTAGCCAAAGAATATAAGTTAGCTCAGATAGAATCTGATTATATATTAGCCGAATCACAATCAGTTAGTTATTTAGGCTTCAACTTCATAGGCGGGGCTGAGAGTGTAACGGCAATAGAAGGGTATGTTAGGTTAAATAGAATGGCGAGTGCAGTTACTCATAATATTTGGGATGTTAATGGAATTGAACATAGCCTTACCGATGCTGAATCTGACGGACTATTGCTTACAATAGGAAGTCAAGCGAGTATTAATAAGTTTACTAAAAAGAACCGTAAAGTAGCCTTAGCAGTGGCAACAACTATTGCTGAGGTAGAGGCTATATAATGTTAAGATACAGTGAACTTACAGATAATCAAAAAAGTATTATTTGTAATGGATGTGGTGGTAAAGGTGTTTTCATTAAGCCACCAGACTTCATTTTTAAAGCCTCATGTAATCAGCATGATTTTTATTATTGGCTTGGCAAAGATGAAAATGATAGAAAAAAAGCAGATAAAGAATTTTACAGATTTATGAGAATTGATATTTCAGAAGTTGAGCTTATCAAAAAGCCATACTACCACACATGGGCTTTAGCCTATTATTTATCTGTAAGGGCATTCGGAAGAAAGTTTTTTAACTACTCAGATAAGTATAAAACAGTAGAAGAAATTTAAAAAAAGGTGCAGAAATGCCAGAAACTGCAAGACTTGACAAACTAGAAGACGCAATAAGAAAGACTCAAGACTCAATGCTATTAATGAGCAAAGATGTGCATCAAATGAATCAAAGCATAAGCTCAATGGCAAACAGTATAGAGCTACTTGCAAAAGTTCAGCAAGATGTTAGAGTTATGGAAGAACGAAATGAAAGCAGACACTTACAGTTAAAAGAAGCTGATAAGTTAATACACACTAGAATAGACGCCCTACATACTCAAAAGTCAATAATAGAAGTGAGAGCTAATAATGGCGATAGAGCTTATACTATTATGGTTCAAATAGCAAAGTGGGTTGGAGCTAGTGTTGCCACTGTAATAGTCGGCTTGATTATTTTTCTTATTCAATTAAAGGGGTAATTTATGGGATGGTTTACAGAGATTTTAAGTCCGATTACTGATATAGTTAAAGCACCTATTGAAGAATGGCAAAAAAGAAAAACATTAGAAGTGGAACTAGATGCTAAAGAGAAAGATAGACAGCATGAACTTAATTTAAAAAAGGTTGATGTTGCTACTGAGCTTGCTAAACAAGGTATGCAGATAGAGGCAAATTGGGATACAAATGCTCAACAAGACATGAAAACTTCTTGGAAAGACGAATATCTAACTATTTTATTTAGTGTACCTTTGATACTTGCATTTTTTCCACAAACTCAAGAGGCTGTACTAAAAGGGTTTGAAACTCTTGATAAGACACCTCAATGGTATTTACTTTTAGTTACTGGAATAGTTGCAGGAGTATTTGGACTAAGATGGCTTGTAAGTAGAGGTAAAAAATGAAATCAAAATATTTCAAAGCTTATGAACTTGTAAGTAAAGAAGATTACGAGAAAATGGGAGATGCTAAAGTATGGGAGATTTTCGACAGTGGAGTCATAGAAGCGATTGACACGATAAAAGAGAATTTTCCGCATGGAACAATGACGATTAATAATTGGTACTGGGGCGGAGATAGAAACTGGAGTGGATTAAGAACTCCACAAAGCCCTTACTACTCATTAACAAGTATGCACTCATACGGTAAAGCGATTGACGCAGTTTTCAGTCAATACACAGCTGATGAGGTTAGAAGCTTTGTAGTGTCAAATCAAAGAATGTTTTCTAAAATAAGAGGAATTGAAACTGATATAAGTTGGCTGCACATCGACTCAAGAAGCAGAGAAGACTTAAAGCTGTTTAAGCCTTAACTTCACTTCTATCAGCCGCGCCAAGTCTCTAACTCTAGTCTTAGATGTAGGAAGTTTGCCAATTACCTCGATAGCCTCATCTAGGTCAAAGTGCTTAACTCCTATAAACTTTATCCGTGGATTATTTTTCGGCTTCCTTTGCACAACTGTAACGTATTTGCACACATTCGCGAATGTAGTTCCCGCCTCTCTAAAATCTACGCCAAGAGCATCGGAGATATGTGTATTGTTTATTAGCATTTTAATCCTTTATATTCTTAATTATTTCATAGCTAAGGTCAAACATCACACCCTCAAGTTTAGCGACCTCTGTATGGCTTAAAAGCTCGATAACATTTAGATACTGTTCAGGCTCTAACCACTCAGAAAATAAATCATCTACGGGCTTATCTCGCTCACAAAAGTTTATAAATAAAACCCACAAAGCCAGCATTTCTAAATTAACAGAGTGTGCTTGAATCCTTGTAAGTGTCAGCCCAATACGTCTGTCAAGATTTTTACTAACCCATGCCGATAACTCGCTGCCATTATTTTTGTAAGCTTTATTGATAGTATTTTGTAATCTATCACTCAGTGCTACAAGTTTGTCTTCTATGTAGTTATCAAGCTCACAACTGGATATATCTGCATCCGCAATAGTTTCGTCCTGCTTTGCCACGTCAAACATAGCTTTACAAAACTTTACTACAAGTAGGTCTTTTCTAGCTCCTGAACTCAACCGCATACCATATACCCAAAAGCCGATAAACATATAGCCATTATCGAAAAAGCTGTAATTTCGACTTTGTAAAATCTTGATAAAAATCTTAATCTACTAAAACTATCTTTTAAGTGTTCTATGTCGTGCTTATTCATTTCTCTACCCTTTCAAAGTCATTTACAAAAGTGTACGGATTATTCGCCCACTTGTAAGGTGTTTTAGCTGTTTTATCCCATACACTAATCCACCAGTTAAGTATTTCTAGTTCTTTTAAAGTATCTGCCGTAATTGCCTTTTCTTTATACCTAGTGCTGATAAAATAGTCAGATACTTTTCCATCAAAGCCCTCTTTAAATATATCTTCAAATGTAATATCTTGGAGTATTTCAACTCTTACATTAGTAATCTTTAAGAAGATGCGAGCCATTTCTTTTATGCATCCGTTTGGTATGCCTTGACAATTAGTTATCCATTTTGGAAGAACACCATCTTTTTCAAATCTTCCCACATTGAAATATGTCGTTTCTCCGTCTGCAATGTATTCTGCTCTTACTGTTCCATCATAGATAGAGCTTATTACTTTGGCTGGCTCTCTAACCCATATAGTTTCGCCTATTTGGTATTTAGAGTATTTATCAATAACCCAAATCTTGTTTAACTCTCCACCATTTTTAAGAAAAGTATCTATAACTTCATCATCTTTAAATACTCTCCTAGTCTGCACCTTGCGACCATCTAAGATAGCTTTCGTCATTTCAATATTCATAAGTATATTGTTCATCTCAGCTCCATATCATCTATATCGGCAGCACCTGCCTTGATGTCTAGCATAACTTCGTCAATCGGGTATCTCACTCCATTGTTTAGTGCAAGTTGTATCATATCTCTATTTGCGATAATCTCTTCATCTGTTAGATAAATAGAGCCATTGACCATATCTAGCTTTAACTGCAACTCTTGTTTGCTTAAACCTTTAAGCTGTTCTTTTGTGTATATTCTCATTTGTTATCTCCCAATAACTCTGGATTTTCTTGCAGCGTACCAATTACTCTTAGGTTTACAATATCATGTTGTTTAAAATTACAAAGTTCTCCATCAATGGCAATTAGGTACATTAAGTCTTCATCATCAAAAGTAATAACACTTTTTGCTTTTACCCATCCACTATCAACATCCATATCATAGTATTCAAACTCAACAATACTACAATCAGCATATATCTTGTTGCCTTCTATGTCTGTTTTACCTATGTAACGGTAGATAGTGTGATTTTCGAGATTTAGTTCTTTCATATACTTTATGTCTATTAATTTTCCGTCTCTTGTTAAAACACACTCATCTGCTTCCCACTCGTTCTTGTTTTTACACCATACTATAAACTCATTCATCTTATCTCTCCATATTCATTTTATAGTTTAACAGCTTCATACGAAGAACATACAGTTCATAGCTAAAGTCGTCAAACTCTTTTAGTAGCTCACTCATTGTAGTCCTCCCATTAGAACGTAACTAACTATCATAGCCATAATAGCTATGCTTACGTATTGTAAAAATTCCATCAGAATAACCTATCAGCCATCTTCTGGCACCAATCTTCAAATCTGCCTAGTAGCTCTTTCATTTTATGTCCTTCTTAGCGTTTAGTTTATGTTTTTTAACGGTTAAACCGATAATCATTAACTCACGTTTTTTTGGGTTATACTGCTTTACCGCACTCTCGCTCACGCCGAGATATTCGGCGAGGTCTTTATATGTTGTTTTTTTCACCTCTACGCTACCGCACAAGTTCTAATATTAACATTACACTCATCACCAAGCTTCCCATCGTTAAAAGTCAAAAACTCAACTTTATGACTCCATTCTTTTACAAACTTGATTGCAGCTTTGTAGCCTTTTCTTTCACTTAGTGAAACAGTGTCCTCTGTTATTCCTAAACCCTCTACTAAAATTTCTTTAGCTTCTTTTGTTGTTAAAGTTTTCATTTCGTCCGTCCTTTTGTTTATATATTAAAAGTATATACTATCTATACTTAAAGTGTTATTAAACTAGACAGATTGTCTATGCTAAAACGGAATTAATATGTCAATATCCTTTTTAAAAAGGGATATCATCTTCATCTATATCAATCTCCTGTAAAGAGCTCTTATCCGGCATTTGTTTAGGCTGCTCTCTATAAGCCGTGTGATTTGCTTGATTTGCTTGACCGTTGTTTGACTGCCCGTCTTGCTTGCTATCTAGCATTTGCATAGTTTCAACAATTACAGAGTGTTTTGAGCGTTTCTGTCCGTTTTGGTCTACCCACTGGTCGAAATTCAAGCGACCTTCAACTAAAATTTTTGAGCCTTTGCGTAGATATTGATTTGCAATCTCTGCGCTTCTGGCAAAGAATGTAATATCTACAAAGCAAACTTCCTCTTTTTTCTCTCCGTTAACAGTGAACTTTCGGCTTGTCGCCATTGCAGTGTTTGCAATACCCACACCTGATGCACTATAACGCATTTCTAAATCCCTAGTTAAGTTTCCAACTAAAATAATTTTATTAAACATCATTTTTCCTTTTTATTTTCAAATTCCAAACTCTTACGGTCTGGAAAGTCGGGTATATTCTCAACCCCTTTATAACTCAAAGCTCTTATAACTGTATCTATAATAAGCTCAAACTCATCTTTATTTAACTTTGTCGTGCTATCTTTAGTGTATAAACTTTTTACAACGGGCTTGAATATCATCTCTTTGACTTTTAGCATATCCCATTTTGTGTTAAGTTTTATGACATCTTGGATAATCATATTTTGGGAGTTCATAGTGTTAGCCAGCATATCGCACCACAAATGAATTGCGCGGTTTTGAGTGACTGTTCTCATATCTGCGTCTTTTATGTCAATCTCGTAAATAGCACCGTCCTTGAGCTTATCAAGCTTCTCTTTGTCCTCATTAGAATATGGTACAAGCTGCCCGTATTGCTTTTTAAGATTTAGCTTCATTTTGCTTCGGCTTTTTATTCTTTTTACTAACTAAAAGTGCCTTGGCTTTTTCAAAATAAGAAACGGGCATATCTGCCAGCGTGCTAATCCCAAAAGTGTCATTAAACTTTGCTAAGTCTGAGTTAGTTTCTTGTATTAGCTTTGACAGCTCTACTCTCTGTGCTTCGCTTATTAACTGTTCCGTGACCTCGACCTCTGGCAAGTCTTCGCCTGCATAAATATATAAACCCAATCCAAACATCGCTAAATTTTTAACCAAGCAGCGCATAACTGTTTTATTGACATCCATCATATCAAACTGTTTTTTAGCTTGGTTTTTGTAGTCCATTATCGGCAGCCACATTTCGTGTGTAAGTCCGCCCGCTGTTACTTTAGTGTAAACCATTCCGCCGGCGTCACTATTGAAGTATGGCAGATTTAACTCATTCTTGACTATCTCATAAGTCGCATCTGGATAGTTTTTTACAAATTCGCTCCAAGCCCACGCCCAAGACAAATAAGAAAACTGACCTTTTTTCTCTATTTTGTTACTTACATCAATTTCTGATAATTTTTTAAAGTCACTCATTTTTTAACCTCCATCCCATTGTATAAAATCTTTTTGCCATTTAGCTCCATAGCTTCATCAAACTCTTTGCTGGCTTTTTCTGCTTCTGTCATCATTTAACTCCTAAATTCTTTTTAACAACTATTCTAGCACCTGCAACTTCATTAAAATCTGCGAGAGCTTCTTTAATCTTTTTTTTGTCTGGAGTAAAAGTTTCTTTCACTACCAAATATTCAGCCGGTATCAAACTCTCATCTATAATCTCAACGCTCTGTGAAGTGCGATAACTGAAAGTAAATTTGTCTGTTTTTAGTTTCTCGCCATTAAGAAGAAAATCCAAGAGTTGCTTCAATCTCTCCTCTTGTCTTATAAACATCTTTTTGCGTTCATTTAAGCGGTCTATTTCACATTTAATCGCCTCTTGGCTACCTTTGGCTTGATTTATCAAATAAGCTATATTGTCGGCTTTATTTGCTTTATCCTCTTGTATCTCATTTAGTAGCTCTTGTATCGCTTCAGAATTGTCAATAAGCTCGCCTGTAATTTCGTCAAACTCTTCATTTTCTAAAAGTTCTTGTATTGCGAAGAACTCTTGTTTTATGTCATATACACTTTTCATCACAGCCACCTCTCCGCCATTTTCTCGCACCACTCTTCAAACTTCTCTAACATCATATCTCCTTCAAAAAATCTAAAAACTCGTTAAAATCTTGCTCGTACTTGATACAGTACTTCCTAATCTCGTCTACCACGTCAAACAAAAACAGTCCTTTTGTTTTTTCAGGCGTGATGTATAAGTTTTCAAGCGTGTACTCACAAAAATACTCTATGCTACTTCTCATCATTCGTTCGTGATGTTGATCCTTTAGCATATCTTCGCGCATTGCGTTTTTTTCGTCAATATCCATCTTCTCATCCTTATTTGATTTTTACACTGAACGAATTTAAGTTAAAAATAAACATCCCCTCCTACTCAAAGAAGTGTTCTTTTTTTATAGTGTTTCATTTTAAAACCATCTCTCTGCCATCTTCTGGCACCAGTTTTCAAATCTGTTTAGTAGGTTATTCATTGTTTGTCCTTATTATCTAGTATCCATTGACAAGCTTTAAAAGTAAAAGAAGGACTGAAATATATACCAGCGTCTTGCATTTCTCTTGGATATTCCCATATCTTTTGCTTATCTTGTCCTACTCTTTTAATTCTAATCATAAAAGCAGTTTCGACTATTTCATAGCCTTTTTCAGTAGCCCACTTTTTACACTTATGAGCTAATTTATAAATGTCAATAGAAACTTCATTTGCTAGTCTGCTTTGCTTTCCTATATAATCAAAGTAAATATACTCATCGTTGCTGTGGTGCATTTTTATGTTTGTTACTTCTTTATCTAAAACTTCACTCAATAACTCTTTAGATATATTCATCATATCTCCTTTCATTAATCTTCTTTATACGTATCCCGTACAGTAATTGCTATTCCAGCAATGGCTAAGGCTATAATGACTATAGTGAATGTCTCAATCATCATATCTCCTTCAACCTATCCATTAAGTCATTTGCACTTTGTCCGTACTCAGCACAAAGTTTGTTAATCTCTTCTTCATTCTGCATAGTTCAGCATATGTGTACTCTCGTTCCATATCTATATCCTTTAAACTTTTTTGTGTAACATATCCGCTCGAAACTGAGTTTTAAAATATGCTACATCAAAAAGTTAAAACTCTTTGTGAAGTAGTAGAAGGCTAGTTGCTTATCTCGCTCAAAGTGCATTAACGAGTTTGTGTCAAAGTTTCCATCGTGCTAGTCCTGAGTGTTGTCACTACTACTCCATCAAAAGTTTACACGCTAGTAAGTTTAAATTTCTAGTACCTCCCGCATACACAGGAACTAGTGGTGTTGCATCCATCCTTACTATTGTTGATATTTAATTTGTTTTACCTCTTGCCTATAATATCAAAATAGAGTAGAACCATGTCTCAGCTGCAGCTTACCATGGATGTTAAGACTTCTAAGAACATACATAATCTAGTTCATGACCTAGAAACCAGTGGTTCCAGTAGTTAGGCTGGATGTACCTTGCGAGTACACTGTATGCTCATAGAAATCTTAAAGCTATTTGGTGGCTACCCCCTAAACTGCATCACACTCGTGGCAGTCATTTAAAGCTTTCGCTTAAGGCTCTCGCCTGTGGTTTTTGTGAACCGATGGAAAAATTATATACAAACAATTCTTAAAGCATTATTAATTTATGAATAAAGTTTAAATAAGTTTAATTTAATAAATTTAATGATATGATTCGTTTAATCAATTATAAAAAGGAATAAAATGGCAAAGAAGATAATAACACTTTCTTTAGATGAGGAAATTATAAAACTGGCGGATAGTGCAACAAAAGAGAGAGTTGAAATACAAAACCGCTCTCACTATATAAGCACTTTAATTTTAAAAGATAGTAAAAATAAAAAAGGATAAGTAATGCAAGGAACTATAAAAAGCTTCAAGCAAAACTCCCAAAACTCTAAAATACTAGAGTATCTCAAAACAGGTGCGAGTCTAACTTGTTTAGAGGCTCAACGATTAGGCTTTGGCATGAACCTTAGAAGTCGTGTAAGCGATTTAAAACGTGCTGGGTATGATGTAATGTCTAAGCAAGTTAATATCAACAATGGCAGTTATATTGCTGAGTATAGATTGGAGATGTGAGATGAAAAAAAGAATATATAAAAAAAGATTTATCAATTATATTATTAATCATTGTAAAAGTTATAATCATGATGTATATACAAAAGAAGATAAAAAATGGTTTAGGACTTTAGCGGTAAATGAGTATTTGTCACAAGAAGAAAGCATAGATTTTGATGATGTTGATAATTCACATCCTGAGTTTGATGCAAAAGAATGTATCAGTTATTGGGAGATATAGTAATGGCAACTATTAAAAAAAGACAATCAAACTATATTCAAGTTTCAAACAGCTTTTTAAGAGATGAAAAACTCTCTTTTAAAGCTAAAGGGTTATTCTGTTATATGTTTTCAATGGCTGAGGGATGGAACTTCACTATAAGAAGTATTGCAAAACAACAAAAAGACGGTGAAGCAAGTGTTAAAAGTTCACTTGATGAACTAAAAGAGCTTGGATATGTTACATATACAAAACACGTGGACGGTTCAGGCACTTACTATTTAGATGATGAGCCAAATGTGGAAAACCCAAATGTGGAAAACCCAAATGTGGAAAACCCCAACTTGGGAAAATCGCAACGTATTAAGAATAAACAATCTACTAAGAATAACAATTGCTTAGAAGAACAATTAGTAAGTAATATTGTTGAGATAGTTGAACACCTAAACCAAGTATGTAGAACAAACTATAAACACACCTCAGCTAAAACTAAAACTTTAGTAAAGACCAGACTAAAAGACGGCTTCACATTAGAAGACTTCAAAAAAGTTCACATCACTAAGTTTGCTGAGTGGTACGGTACAGATATGCAAAAGTATCTGAGACCTGAAACGCTATACGGAACTAAGTTTGAAAGCTATTTGAATCAAACACCAACTGATTATGAGAAACTAAATGCAATAACATCTCATACGGGACTTACGCCGTTGCAATTTTTAAAACAACAAGGGTTTGCAGAATGAAAAATAAATTAGTTCAAGAAATAAAACAAAAGCTCAACATAAGTGGTGGTATGTTTATAGATAGTGAAATTGAAAGCTATGTTAATGAAATACCAGAAAATAAATACATAGAGTTCTTCAAAGCTCTAAGCGGTGGCGAATACGAATACAAAAACGCAATGGATAGAATAGCAATGACTGCTAAGAGGTTTAAGAACGAAAAAACAGACAACTTACTGGCAGGTACAAGAGAGAAAGCAAAGGCTATGTACGATAAGTTTTATGACGAAAGCTGTATGATGTTTAAGCATACGTATGATAACAGAGATAAGTATCCAAGTGATGCAGAGTTCTTTGATAATGTGCAATATAAAAATCTTAAAAAAATAGACGGTACTAGCGTTTATACAGAGCAAGAGATATATGTGCTAGACGAACTCGGCGGTGGCAAATGGCTAATAGGCATCCGACTCGCTCTAAGTTCCAAAGATATAATTGATAAAATAGAGCAAGTAATAAAAGACGCAGTTATGAAAAAATACAGTAACCAACCAGCGATAAGCTATGAAGTTAAAAAGATGCTGCCAAAATAGTTAAATTCTTTTACAAAACCCTTGACATTGTTAAATATTTGTACTATAATTACTACATATAAACAAAAGGACTGAAAGATGAAAGATTTAAAAGTAACAATAAGAGGAAAGAGTGGGAAGATTTCATACGAAGTGCGTAAGACATTAAAGGGCGCGAATTCATTTGCTAATAAAATAGCAAATGAAGCTTTCTATGATGAAGAAGTAGAAATTGTTATAGAGGCGATATAAATGAACGCCTTTACGCTAGAAGAGGTTCACAAGAACCTTATTGGAGTTGGGGATATAATAATACATCACGGAAAAGATAGAACGGTATGCAAAAAAGATATTACACGCTGTGATTTTTTTGGAATAAAGCTATTTGGTGATAGTTATGTACTTGGTTATCAAAAAGTAAAAAGATTAAAACTAAATAATCATCATTTAAGGATAAAAAATGAAACCAACTAACACAAACATAGCCAACTTCTATGGCTTAACCAGACAAACAATCGGAACATATAAAAAAGAGCGACCTAAAATATACAGTGCTTTAAGAGAATATTTTATAAAAATGCAAAGCGATAAGCTATGAAGTTAAAAAGATGATAGGGAGATAGAGAGATGAAAATATTAGTAGCGTGCGAAGAAAGTCAAGCTGTTACAAAAGAGTTTAGAGCGTTGGGTCACGAGGCATATTCGTGCGACATAGTGGAGTGTAGTGGCGGTCATCCTGAATGGCACTTACAGCAAGATGTTACAGAGTTATTAAAACAAGAGTGGGATATGATTATTGCATTTCCACCATGTACTTACTTGACAGTTACAGGCAATAGATGGTTTAATATTGAAAAGTATGGAGAGAAAGCAATACAAAGGCATAAAGATAGAGATGAAGCTATTGATTTTTTTATGATGTTTGCTAATGCAGATTGTGAAAAAATAGTTATTGAAAACCCTGTAGGAATAATGTCGAGTGAGTGGAGGAAGCCAAATCAGATAGTTAATCCTTTTCAGTTTGGTGATGCGTTTGAAAAGAAAACATGTTTATGGATAAAAGGACTTTCAAATCTAGAACCAACAAATATAGTTGAAGTGCCACCAAGAACAGAGTTCAAAAGTGGGAAAACTATGGCATCATGGTATGCAGATGCCTTTAAACTACCAAAAGAAGAGAGAGCAAAACTAAGAAGTAAGACTTTCCCCGGTATTGCAAGAGCTATGGCTGAGCAGTGGGGATAGCAAATGACAAACTGCAAAACCTGCAAAGTCTGCAAAAAGCAAAAGAGGCTCTATCAGTTCAAAGAAAACTACATGTCAAGAGACGGACATCGCCATACTTGTAAAAAGTGTGAAGATAACAAACTAGTTGAGGTCGGGACGATTAGCGATAAAATTAGAGAATATTTTAAAACTCTTGATGTATATCAAGGACTTTAACTTCCAAAGCTGATAAAATTAGGGTATAAAAAGAAAAGGATAGAAGATGAAAGAAGTAAAATACTACATGAACGCACCATGCGAAGTTTTAAGAAAAATATCAGATGATTTTTCAGAAGTTAAAGTATACCCACGATTTAGAGATGATTTGGAAGGTAGTCAATGGTGTACTGAGTGTATGGTTGGAAATCAAGGAACTCCAACAAGACATACTTGTGAAGAGTACCAAGAAGTTATAAATATCTTAGAAGATATCGAAAATAGTGTTCTTTGCATAGTTGAAAACAGACTATTAGCCAATGAGCCTATTGAATTTAAAAAGATAAAGATGTTGGATAATGATATTTCCAAAAAAGAAGAAATTTTATCTAGTAAATCTATGGCTATTGTGCAACTTGATAAATCTATTGAGCTAAAGAATAAAATACTAAATGAGATAGAATGCAGAATTTCTAAATTTGAAGATATTGAAAAGGATAATAAAGAAAACCTTGAATTATATTCTAAAAAGATTTTAGAAGTTAAAAATCAATATGTTTTATCTGTTCCTAAAAATATTAATTTAACAAAAGAAGATTATAAATATCTCAAAGAAAGAGACTTAATATTAACAAGTTTAGAGAGAGGTGGTGTTGATAATTGGGAATGGTACTCAGAAAGTTACCCTAGTGAAGAAGAATTAAACAATATAGGAAATAGCTAATGTCTAAAACACTAACCCTACTAAAAGAAATGATAGAAGCTGATAAAATTAGGGTATAAAAAGAAAAGGATAGAAGATGGAAATAAAAATAGAAGATTATCTAAGCCAAGAAGAAATGACCAAGATAGCAAAAGAAGAGTTTAATAGAATGCTTATGGACGATAGAACTAAAGAGAGATTGTTGACAAATATGTCTTATAATTTAGGATATGGGTTTGTTAGGGAGCTGATAACCGATGAAGATTTGGAGCTATTAAAACAAAAAACAAAAGAAAATCTTAACAGCAAAACGGCATTAAATATGTTTGTATATGATAAGCCAGATGCTTGGGGACATAAGCCAAAAGATGATTTAATTGTCTATAATGAAGTACAAAAAACAATTAAAGAAAATATTAATATTGTGAGAGCTAACGTAATCGAAGCGTTGCAAAATTTAGATTTAGATAATTTTTCGGAAGAATTTGACTTATCCACAATCTTTAGTGTATTAATTTCTAGTTTACAAAACAAAATAAAGGACTAAAATGCACAGAGACGACATAAAAGACAAAGTCATAGAGTTACTGCAAGAGCAGTTCCCGTGGCTCAACGATGATGAAGACAACGAAGACGGAATATCAAACACGGTAAAAAGCGAATACGAATCGTTTGACGCGCTTGGTTTAAGCCGTGATGATGTCAGAGAGTTTACAGAGGTACTACTTGAAAACTTTGAACTTGAACACATAGAGTTTTCAGAGGTTATGAAGTGGCAGAGAGTTAAAGATGTTATAGGCTATATTCGAGAAGTAAAATGCTAAAGGAACATGATTCTCTATACTCTTTACAAGATTCTTATGAAGCCAGTCAGCTTAATGTTGAAGTTTATAATATCTCACGAGAACATGAAGCAAATGAAAATAATGCAAATTTTTTCTTAACCGAAAAAGCATATCATGACCATATAAGAAGAAATGGACATAATTTAAATGAGCCTCAAAGTTATGGAATACATCTATATAGAAATGCTGAGATTGAAAAACTTTATGAAATTATACATAAGATAGCAGATGGGCTATGAACCCATACACACAACTCTTTTTACTTCTCTTTATGTTTGTACCTGTGCAGATATATCCGAGTGGTAAGAAGTTCGACAGTAAACAAAAAAGATATGATAGGAGACATAAATGATTGAAAATGTATGTGCATTGGTGAAGCTAAAAAGTTTACCAGATAATAGCCAAGACTTTATCTTTGGCGACCCACCTTATGCTTTAGGCTCAACAGTTTATATAGACAAAGATGGTAAACCAAAATATAGACTAGCAAAAGACTTCATGTCGAAATGGGAGATGCCAGACCATTCTTACTGGGAAGAGTTCTTCAAAGTAGCAGAGCAAAAATTAAAGTTCGGAGGTAGAATACTTTTCTTTGGAATAGACAGACAACTTTTTCTTTTTCAATACTATGCAGTAGCAGCAGGGTTTGAAATAAAGCAAAGTCTTTACTGGTACTTCATATCTAACTTTCCAAAAGCTACAGACCTTTCAAAACAGATAGATAAGAGGTTGGGAGTAGAACAACAAACAACAGGTGTAATAGGCAAAGCTGGGGCAGGGTTAAATAAAGTAAAAGGCTTTGGTAAAAATACATCAAAATCAGAAGAGGTTAATAAAGAATGGAGTGAAACAGAGTCAAACACAGAACTAGGCAAAAAGTATGAAGGCTATAAATATTCTATTTCGCCTTTAAAACAAGTCCTTGAAACAGTAATGGTATTCCAAAAAAGAACAAAGAATAAATCTGTTTTAGATGATGTCTTTGCTTTTGAGAATGGAGATGAGACTATCTCTCCTAGTATATGGGCTATAGATGAGGGAAGGGTGCCGACAAGTGAAACAAGAGATAAGAAAGAAGTAAAAAACAAAAGTGTTACAGCTTATGGAGATGGGCTAAATGGATATGATGCAGGAAGCCATGAAGGTGGCAGATACCCATCCCAAATGTTCATAGACTCTACATGTGCAAGTAAGATAGATGGGCAGAGTGGAGAAGAAGATGCTTCAAGAATCTTGCATCACATAGGTTACTTAGATGAAGAGCTTGACTTAGTTTTTTACAGTCCTAAAGTTTCTACTTTTGAGAGAGAGCATGGGTGCGGAGATATAGAAAAAAAAACACATAGGCTTATGCGTGAGGGCAATGAAGAGGCTGACATAAATAATGAAGTTTTACAAAGATTTATATCAGAGCCAAAAGGAAACAACCATCCGACTTTAAAACCAATAAAGCTGATTTATCAAATAGCAAAACTTTTAAAAGCACCATTTTCTCAAAGAGTTTTTTTTCCTTTTGCTGGAGCAAGAAGTGAAATCATAGGTTTTGAACAAGCAGGGTTTAACCATGAACTTTTTAGTGGATCTGAAATAAGTGAAGAGTTTAACAACATTGGAGCAGTGAGACAGGTAGCTTGGCGTGAGTTGGATATAAACAATCTTGACGAAAACAAAAAGCACATAGAAAAAAGAAGCAAAGAACATAAAAAACAGGAGAGCTTGTTTGATGCAAACTAAATTTGAAAGCTTTATGGAAGTAGTACATAACCAGTGGATAGGTATCGTGGTGGGCTGGATGATTATCTACTTCATCTTTCCTTTTTTTCAGCACTTGCCACAACATTGGGTAGCTACTATATCAACAGTGTTATTTTTCATATCTTCTAGTACAAGAGCGTATATCTTGAGAAGAATGGGCGAAGCAAAAAGACTAAGGAGGTTGCAAGATGCTAATAAACAGAAATGATTTGTTAAATATTGGCTTGGATACAAAGTTGGTAAACAGAATAATGATACTTGCAGATAAGTTTTCTACAACAGTGGGTTATGTTAATTAAATCAACTTGGTGCATTTGCAAATATGCCACATTTTGATATAGTTTTACTTACTGAAGAGTATAAAAAGCTAGTGGAAAGAAACAAGCGAAAAGACAAAGAGGCTCAGGCTAAATCTTTTTTACTTGAACTTGAAAATATAAAGGAGAAATTATGCAAGCAGAACTAACTAAGTGTGCAAACCCAAATGCTGAGTTACCTATGTGTAGAGAGTGCCAGAGAAGTGGAGAGTCTAAAGATAATGAGTACGAGGCTTTTAACCTCAACAGACCTGTTGTCGGTTGGCAGTGTGATGGCTATGTTAGTAAACGAGAGGCTGGGAGTTTGTTTGATGAGTAAGATAGATTTATATAAAGGTGACTTTTCGCAAAGTGAACTAAGACTTTTAAGAGTTATTTGCGACACTCACAAGATGGATGATGAACCGAGAACTAGCAGTAATGAAGCTTATCAGATTACAAAAGCATCTATGTTTATGAAACTAAAAAGATTAATAGATGAGCGTATAGAAGATACAGTAGTAGAGAAAGGATTGATTGATGAGTAACTGCCCTAAATGCAACAAAGACACGATAGCAGATATGCACGGCGGTGGCTGGGACTGGGATAAAAAACTCTGCACGAACAAAGAGTGCGACTATGAGTTGGAGCTTGACATATCAACTTGCATTGAGCCAGATGGAAGCACTTATATAATACACAAAGAAGATGATGATGATAACTGAAACACAAGAACAACAAAAGCTAGTGCAATGGCTAAAGCTTAAAAAATTGTTTCATTTTGCACCGATTAATGAAAATCAAGGAAGTTTTACCAATCGCAGAGTAGCAGTTATACAAGCAGTTAAAGCTAAATCAATGGGTAAAGCTAAAGGCATAAGCGATATTATAGTAATGTTACCAAATAAGATTCTGTTTATAGAGCTTAAAAGAGCCAAAAAGATACTCAAGAGTGGAAAACTAAGTACAAGCCATACAAAGGTATCAGAAGAGCAAAAAGAGTTCTTACAGCACATAGTTGATAACTTTGCTTATGCTGATGCTATGGTATGCTATGGATTCGATGAAGCGAGGGAGTTTATCGAATGTCACTTAAAATAAAAGCAAACCACTTGCAAGATACAAGACTTTGGCTTCACTTGCAAAAAGTTTGATGAAATATGCAAAAGGACAATCCCTTTAAATAGGGTGCAATTGCGGTATAATATGGATAACAAAAAAGAGGTTACAAATGACATATCTATATGAATGCACAAAGTGTAAATCAGGCGAAATAACAATTATTAAGCCGATGAGTGAAAGTAATAGGGCGGAATATTGTGGTAAGTGCAAGACATTGATGCAAAGAGTGTTTAAGCTGGCTGGTATAAAAACGAATGACAATTTTAAATTATAAAATTATGGTATAATTGAAATGTTAGAATTTCGCAGAGGTGGTAAGACAATCCTTACACCCTTGCCACTTCTTCAAAATTTTAGGTGTAAGGAGCCTTCAATGTTAAACAATCAAGAGAAAAAACCACCATTATTAATTAGAGATTTGGGAGTAATATTTCCTAGTGAAACTTCTAAAGAAAAAAGAAGATGCGGAATTTATAAGTGCGATTGTGGCAAAGAGTTTAAAGCCATAACTCATAATACCAATAGAAGTCGCGAGAAAAGCTGTGGCTGTTTGAAAACAATACATGGGCTAGAGAGCCATAAATTATATCAAGTATGGAATAGCATGGTCCAACGATGCAATAATCATAAAAACAAAGCATATAAAAACTATGGGGCGCGCGGAATAAAAGTTTGTGCCAGTTGGTTAAATATAAAAAATTTTATAGAAGATATGGAGCCAACATTTATAAAAGGATTAACTCTAGATAGAATTGATGTAAATCAAAACTATGAACCGTATAATTGCCGATGGTCAACAAGGGCTGTACAATCAAGAAATACAAGGAAGATTCGCTCAAGCAATACGTCTGGATACCGTGGCGTTAGTTTCAATAAAAGAAATAATAATTGGGTAGCAAGAATAGGAATTAATGGAAAGAACATTTATTTAGGTCGCTTTGATGAAGCAAAAGAAGCGGCTAAAGCATATGATAATTACGTAATAGCTAACAATCTAGAGCATACAATTAATGAAATTGCACACTAAGTAGATATAATAATGAAAAGATTGTTCGAGGGCATAAGATGACGGTAACTATAGACACATCAACGTTTAATATAGACCCTAATGTATTCGACAAGGCATCAACACGCACACTGAACGACACAGCAAAGACTGTTAAGAGTGAGATGAGCAAAGTAGTAAGGGCATACTATAACATTAAGAAGCAGGACTTAGACCCGAAGATGACAATCACTAAGGCAAGCAAAGGCAGGGATGAGTCAATCATAAAGGTTAGAAGCAAACCAATAGGACTTATACACTTCAACGCTACTCAATCAGTGGCTAAGGTAAAGGGCGCTAAGACTTATTATAAGACATCCGCAAAGGTGTTGAAGCAATCACGCAAAGGAATTGTCAAGGGCGCGTTCATAGCTAAGGCAAAGACAAGTGGAAGCCTACAAGTATTCAGACGTACTACAGATAAACAATACCCTATCATAAAGATATCAGTCATTAGCCCTACTTCGATGGTATCTATTAAAGGAATGGAAACAGCCGATAGAGTAATCAAAGATAAATTTAATACAACATTTGATAGACATTATAAATATTATGCGAGCAAAGTGAAGAGGTAGAAAGTTATGGTATAATTATAATGTTATAAGTTGATTAGAGGCGATAGGACATCCTAAGCCCCTATCTCTTCTAATAAATTTATAGGCTTAGGAACCTACTATGATAAACTCGAAGACCTGCACTATATGCAATCAAACAAAAGATATTAAACTATTTAGACCAGACGCCGCAAGAGCCGATGGATATCGCGCTCAATGTAGAGAGTGTATAAACCTTCGCAAAGTAGCAATATATAATAAAACATATAAAGCTAAATTCAAACGAATACACGGGATGGGGCATAATAGATATTATAAGCTAAAGCAAATAGAGAGTGAAGCAATAGCGAAAGGCTTAACAGCAATACAACTAGATGAAGTTAAGGGCATAATCAAATCAATCAAAAGAGATATATCAAAGATTAAGGCTACAAAGAAAAAACAAATATCATTAATAGATAAAGAGAATCGGATAATGATATCAGCATATAAGAAGTTTTGTAACGTGTGCAGTACAGAGAAATATACAGAAGAGTTCTTTAAAGGGCAATGTAGATGTAAAGAGTGCGACAAAGCAAAGTCAAGGGCGTATGAGAATAACAATGCCGATAAGATAAGGGTACAAAAAGCAGAGGCTCATCAAAGAAGAATGAAAGTCCCAGAGAAAAGATTAGACACGTTGGCTCGTTATTCAGAGGCAAGGCATAAGAGAAGAGCAAGCAAGAAGGCCAACACCATAAACAGTGCTACATCAAAACAGATTAGAGAATTAATAAAGAAGAGTAATAATAAATGCTATTGGTGTGGATGTAGTACAAAGAGCAAGGGGCATCACATAGACCACTACACACCGCTAAGCAAAGGTGGAAGCAACGAGATACATAACCTAGTAGTGGCGTGCGCATTCTGTAACATAAGTAAGGGAGCTAAGAGTCCATACGTGTTTGCAAATAAGATGGGGCGACTACTCTAAAACTTAAATGAGCCTTATACAGCTTCTTTTGCTTTAAGGGTTGCAAAGCT